>MDSV01204584.1_pt1 | contig 17728 bp, 13 predicted proteins | sample 810851 | NCBI WGS metagenome assembly MDSV01 (sample SAMN05326640, study PRJNA326480) | marine metagenome | isolation source: seawater | place: Atlantic Ocean: North East | collected 2012 | reverse complement strand
TTATTAAATACTATTGTATTAATAGCGTCTGGATTATCATATTGTGATGTTTTTATATGAAGCCCATCATCTTTAATTTTTAATTGAGTTACACCATCAATAGAAAAATCAATTGAATCACCACTATAATTATAATACATACCACCTAATATACCATATGGGTTAGTCGATGTAGTATCATAAAATGAATATGGTGGATTTTCTTTTGAACCACCATGTGCTAATATACACATACTATTACTACTTTGACTAAGTAGTAAATCAGTTGTATAACTATATAAACCAAAATTACTAGTTGAAGTACCTAAAGTAGTGGTATTATCTTCTCTTAAAGTAAATTTATAATAATTAGTATTAGCAACATCACTTAACTTAACTTGATCTGAAGTAGCTGATGAACCTATAGAAATACCAGATAATGATACGAACTCAGGTTCATTAGAAGAATTTATTTGTAAAACAAACCCAGCACCAGCAGAACCCACATTTAATCTATTTAAATTTAGATGTCCGGTTGTTATATTATTAGCGTTTATATTACCAAATAATTCACCACCAAAGGTTAAATCTTGATTAACATCTAAATTACCATTAATAGTAATTTCAGGTACCCCACTATCAATACTTTCCACCATTATACTATCTTTTATCTGGATTGGATCAATAGATGAAAATTTAGGTATAACACCATCAGTAACATCACCATCAACACCAGTTACAACTAAATCTAATTCACTTTTCCAATCAGGCGTACCTGGATTAGTTAAAGTGTCCCAAAAATAAGGTGTGTTGTTATCTACCTGCCACACTCTTAAACCAGGATATACACTTGTTATAGCAAGTCTTTCAGTATCATTAGCTACAACAATTCTAGAATCTATGGGTGTTGATGTTTGTAAATTAAATCCGTCTATTATTTGAATCATGATTTATATATTAAAATAAAAGTCCTTTATAAAAACTTTTTTATTAAGTGAATTTGAATTCATAAAATTCACCAGCAGATGTTATATTGACTGATGGTATCTTATAACATTTAAATTCTTTTCCACCCCAATAAGCATCTGGACTAGTTAATATTACTAAACTATTAGTAGAAGAACTTATAATATCAGTACCTGTTTCATCTAAAATCTCAACAAGGTCACCATATGTTGAATCATAAACAAAATAATAATCACCCGAACCAAATATATTTATTTTTTGATTTTGTTCTGGTTCAATTATTTTATCATATGTATTTAAATTTAAACTACTAAAAGATGTTCCAAATCCATGGAAATAAGGATAAACCTCATTTAAAGTTACAGTATCAGATACTGTAGCTGGAGGATCATAATCATCTATTACAGTTAACATAAAATCATTTGTTGTAGAACCTGAGGTTAAAACACCATTTAGATTCCCACTTTGGGTTAAAAAACCATCATCGATTATAGGACAAAGTTGTGTACTACTAATCATATTAGTTAAATTAATATTAACTATTTTATTAGTTCTTTTTGTTATAGTATATTTAATAGGTACTAAAACATCTTTCCCGATTTCAATATACCCACTATCATAAGGAGGACATAAATATAAATCAACTAAAGGTGGTAAATATTCATATATCAATTTATATAACATAGTATTTATAGATTCATTAACATTTGTAGAACCAATAGGTAAATTAACATTCCATGTCTTAGGAAGTGGTCTAGTATCAGTAAATTCTAATGGATGTCCATTTAAATAAGAATTAGCACTTAATAAACTTACTGGACCAACCGAACTTATACCAGCAACTGAATAAGTAAATTCTTTAAACTCTAATCTACCATTAGCACTATTCCAATACATTAAATCATTATTGTTTGGTGTTTCTGATAATGGTGGAAAAACAACACCATCTATATTAACATCATTTGAATCTGAACTAATACTAATATCACCATTTTCATCAACAAAATCTAAATTTTGTGATACTGGACTATCCAATACTGTTGATTCAATATAAGGAGCTTTATCAAAAAGTGATAAATCAGAACCAGCTAAAAAACTTAACTTAGTTGAGTTTATACCTGGATCAGTATCTTCCTTTGTATTGTAGAAAAATATATCAGTATCAGAAGTTAATAAAGTATCAGTCATCACATCAAGACCACTATAACTCCTTTTACCATAAAAATGTCTTAACTTAACATCTTTATCTGATGGATCCAATGAATCAACACCAATATAATCATCACCACCCACATCAGTTGGTTTCAAACCAGATTCTACATAAGAAGAAAAAACAGCATCTCTTATGTGTTTAGGATTTATATACTTTATATCATTATCATATAAATCATTTAAAATAGAATTAAAATCACGATATTCTGTTTCCGTATCAGTTCCTATGTTTATTATAAATGTCATTTATTAAAATTTAAATTTAAAAGTACTAGGTCCATCTAAAGTAGTTGGTAACTTTGTTTTATAAACAGTATAATTTAACTGATATGGAGAACCAGGAGTATCTCTTACTAATGAACTAGAATCAAATGAAGATAAAGCTAATGAGTCTAAGTCTATATCATGTAAAACAAATCCATTATGATCTTTTATTTCAGATAAATCAGTCAAAAACTCACTATTATTAGGATAAGCAAAATATAAATATCCTGTACCATCATAATTCACTTCATAATAGTTATCACTATCATATGGTTTTATTAATTTATCAGCGGTTGATACGAATGTAGTAAATTCAATGGGATCATCAATATCAACATTTGATATACCATAATAAATAGGATCAACAAATTGTATAGAAGCTGTCTTATCATAAGGTGGATTACTAGATCCTATTTCCGTTACTGTTAATTTGAAATCAACATTACCAATTGTTGATTCATTAACAGTATGTGGAAAATTATTAGTAATATTAGAACCTGGGTTATTACTAAAATAAGGAGGACCACCAGCATTTGTAGCAATACTAGCCACATTATTACTACCAGTTTCTATACCTGAGACTGGTATTACACCCAAATAATCTATTTCATAATTAACATCATATGAAAATATAGTAACATCATAAGATATTTCAATAGTACTAGGAACACCTACTTCAACATAAACACCACTATCTACACCTAATGTAAAATTATTAACAGATATATTAAATTCAGCCGGAACATAAGGATATAATAATTTTCTTATAACCTCAGTCATTGGCCAATCATCACCACCAAAAGAACCAGATTCAAAATCATCACCTATATTAACACCACCTATTGTTTTAGGAACTAATGTATCTTCAACAAATTCTAAGTTATGTCCATTTAACTTAACAGGAGAACCTGTTATATTAGTAGTACCACCAGGAGAACCGATATTAGTTTCAGTAACTGCTGGTACCACCCATTCAAATTTACCATTAGGATAAGTACCAACATATCTAAGGACTTTATTATTATCTATATCAGATGTATTTTCCGATAAAGTAGGGAAATTAACATTATTAACAGATATTCTACCAGTTAGTGAATTAACATTAATATCACCGTTTGGATTACTTATATTTAAATTTATCACAGAACCAGTTTTAACAGATTCTATATAAGGAGCCATTATATGATTACCTGGAGTACTACCAGCTAATATAGATAATTTAGTTGAATCTACGTTTGGATCAGTATCAATCTTTGTGTTATAAAAAAATATATCTGTATCATTACTTAATAAAGTAGAATTCATTATATCTAATGAACCAGATGACCTTTTACCTAAAAGTATTTTACTTTTAAAGTCTTTACCAGCTGGGTTGTTTGTATCAATACCAATATAAGGATGCCCAGCAAAAGAATCTGGTGTTGTTATCTTAAATATAGAATTTGACCACGAGCTTAAAAAAGCATTCCTAACATCTCTAGGTGAAATTTCTTTAGAAGTATTATTAGACAACCCACTAAGAACATCATATATAGAATTTAATCTGGTGGTTTCTGTAACACCACTACTAATATCAAAATTTAACAACATTTACTTTAGTATATTTTTATTTATATATTAAAAGTCATATGCTGTATTAGCAATTAATCAAATATTTTATTTTATCAAAAACTCAACAGATGTCAATGACCAATTTTCAAATTCACTAATATCAGCACCAACGGTTGAATATCCTTCTTCTACATCAGTTACAAATACATCTATTCCTTTAGGGAAATAATCTTGTTTTGTACCAGCTCCCTCAGAAGGAAATGTGAATTCTAAATCAGAAATTATCATTATATCATTTAAATCATCAAAATCTTGATAAGAACCTTGTAAATCAGTAAAGTAAACTTTAGAAATATCAACCCAAGTATCACCAACATCACCAGTAGAATCAACATCTACTAGACCTTGAGCATCTTGAGCATAAATTGTTCCGTTGATAAAAGTTTGTTTTTTATTAAATAAACCTTCACCACCATCTAATTCTAATGCTTCATCACCAGGATTAACTACAACGAAATTATCCACAACACCAGACCAAGCCATATCAGTATCTAAAGCGTCATCTCCATTATTCCAAACAACAACATTCTTAACAGAAACAGAACCACCAAAAAATTCAACACCATCGTCTTGGTTAGCGACTACTTCTATATTCTCAACAATAGTTCCAGAACCAACACCACCAAAAGTAATACCGTTTATTTCATTAGCATCACCTATATTAGCACCACCATGACGAACAGAAACATATCTTATTATTCCAGAATTATCAGTTTCATCATCACCACCAAACAATCCATTTTTATCAGAAACTGGAATACCTTCTATCTGCATAGATTTAGCATCGGCTGATATCGGAGCATCACCTAATATTATTAAACCACCCCATAGTCCATTTAAATTAGATGGTAGATTAGGTGAAACTATTTCACCAGAAGTAATCTTATCAACTTCAGTAGTAAAAATTATTGGATTATCAATTGTACCATCAGCTATTATTTTAGAACCTCTTGAGACTAAAAGAGCTGTTGCGTTAACACCAGTTCCAGACCTTCCTTTAATTATTGTTCCGGGTTGAATAGTTAAAGTATTTCCAGATTCAACAGAAACTCTTGTTGTTAGTAAATAGATTTTATCACTTTCCCATTCAGTATCAGAAGTTATATTAGAAGAAACTTCAATGATATTATTAATAGTTATATTATCATCACAAGGCGGGTTACCACAATCTACAGGTTTCTTACAAGAAAAAGAAAGTAAAGAGATAGTAGATATTAAGATTATCGTAATTAAGTTATTATTTTTCATACCAATTATATTATATTTTTTCATATATATAAATTGGATTTTAGATATAACACCTAAATATATTTTAATAACATTTATTTAATATAAAGAGGAAGATAACTTAATATAAGGAAGATGTAATAACATTTATTACATCTCAAATAAGAATTCTAAATTAATTAAATCTTTTGTTTTAACTGTTTTTAACCCTAATTCCTCTACGTTTATTTTATCAACCTGAAGTTCATTATTAATATTCATTAAATCTTTCATTTCTTTAGTGAATTCTTCTAAATTTTTAATAGTGATAGTACCTTCTATTTTGTTACCTTCTTCATCAACTGGCAAAACATATTCACCATTATCATCTTTCTGAGCATGTTTTTCAGTTATCTTTTTCTCTAATTCACTTTTTGTTTCAAGTAAAGGAGTTAATTCCTTAACAACTTTCATTAATTTAAAAGCACTAGCAACACTAACATCCATATCCATTATATTATTAATAGATTCAATAGAATTTTTATTAAGGTCTGAATTTTTTACAGTTATTTTCATAATACAATTTTTTTATATTTTGTTATATATTTATATTATATTATTGTTTAAACAAATTGTTTAATTATTTATATATAATTAATATGAATATATTCGGAATAATAAATAAATTTAAAAATAAACCAAAAAAGATTAACGTTAAAGAATTACCCTCGCGTGGTTTTTTCTATAAAGATGACTTTGATATTTATATAACAAAATGTAGTAAAGATTATATAAACCAATATAAAAAGAATATAGACACTACTAATATATCAAAAATATTAAAAAGAGTTACTAGAGTTATAATAGATCACACATCATATAGTAAAGGATATTCATATAAAAATATAATTAGTATTGATTTACTTTTCATATTTTTAGAAATAGTTAAACACACTAATGATAAAGATATTTTTCTAAATCATTATGATGACATAAAAAAAGAAAACATTAAAATAAAATTAAACGAAGAAACATTTGATTACTACCAACCAAATGAAAAAATAATGAGTCATTATAATAATAAAGAAAAATGTTTTGAGTTAAATGGATATATGGTATCATCACCAACTACTGGAGTTGAAGAAGATTTAACACAATTTCTAAATTCTATATCTTCTATACCAGGTTCTGAAAAATTTAATGGATATAATTATAATTTTTTATACGTATTGGGTAATAAGACATCTATTGAAATATCAGAACTAACAAACCTTATTCAAATATTCAGTGAAGATATAACAAAAGAAGAAAAAAACAATCTACAAAAGGCAATTGATAAGATAATGCCTATACAAAAATATAAAATATTATATAACGGTGATTCAATTCCCATATCAGCTAAATTAGATTTATCCGTAATATTTGATTAGAAAAATGTTGTTATTTTAATTTAATATATAATGTATTAAAACAAGAGAGATTTTTTGTTTAATATATAAAATATAAAAAAATAATTTAACAACTATGCCATTACCACATTATACACAAATTAGTAACGTAGGACAACCAGGTGGGCCAGGTACATTACCAGATGAAGTAGTGTATTTAAATTTATTTGAGGTAACATTTGTATTACCAACAATACTTCAAGCTCAAGGTAGAGACCCTTTGTTATTATTAGAAAACGCAACTAAAATTAGTTTAAGTAACTTAACTAATTTCGATGTAGCAGATGCGACACAAAGATATAAGTATTCTACTAGAAAGTTCTTAACAACTCCATCCAAAACTGATGGTGAGTTACAGATTCCCTTTCAAGTAAATGTTAATCAAGCTGGATCTATGGAAGTTTGGAACACGTTAAAATCATGGTACGATTTAGTATTTAACTCACAAAATGGAGCTTTACACTACAAATCTGATATCATAGGAACTATTATTGTTAATCAACACGATAAAAAAGGTGTTGTATTAAGAAGAGTTACTTTTCAAAACTGTCAATTAAAATCTTTAACTGGATATGATATGGATTGGAGTTCAAACACAATAGTAGAGAATGTTGAGGGTTCATTTATTTATGATTACTTTATAGATGAATACTTAGATAATAACTTTACTATCACACCACCTATCATTAGTGGTTACTAAAAATAAAAATTATTTTAAATATAATAAAAAACCCAATCATTTATTTGATTGGGTTTTTTATTTAATAAATATTAAGATTTTATATATTTTTTCTATTAAAATAATATTATAATAAACATAAACATCAGACCTTTAACGATTTGTAACATATAAATGTTACAAATTGTTATATATATACTATATTGAAATAAATTATTGCTATATTATATGATAATTTGTTTTTATAAACAAAAAAAAATTTAATCTATGAGAAAATTATTTAGTACTTTATTTTTATCGCTTTTCTGTATCGTTTCTATTAACGCACAGAATACAAACATTGATAATATTATATTATCAAGTGATTGGAATACATTGTTTCCACAGAGAGCTGGAACATCGGGTGGTCATCCACAAGGATACACAACAGACTTTTATTCCTATAACAATTTTAGAACAGCTATTGATGAAATGTCAGATTATCTAGTATCTATACGTAAAAAAGAGGGAGTGGCTGGACAAGTCGTTACAGTTACTAGAAAATCAACAGGAAATTCTTATGTCGTTACTAGCGCAACATCTTATTGGGAATCACACAACGGAACCGAATCTACAATAGAAGTTGATTTTGGTGATTTTATAAATAGTGATTCACAACACAATAATAAAAGAGAGTTAGCGGCTTTTTTAGCTAATGTAACAAAAGAAACTACGGGTGGTTGGCAACCAGTTGGTTCTGGTACTATTGGTGACCATTCTACTTGGGGTCTTTACTATGTAGAAGAATTAGGAGCTTGGAGTTGTTACACATCAAGTGATCCAAACTATCCAGCAGTTAGTGGTAAATGTTACTCAGGAAGAGGACCACTTCAAATTTCATGGAATTATAATTATGGTCAAGCTAGTCACTTTATATATGGTGATAAAAATGTTTTATTAAATAACCCAGACGCAGTTGCTGATGATGGTATTTTATCATTTAAAACAGCTATATGGTTTTGGATGATGCCACAATGTCCTAAACCTTCTTGTCACCAAGTAATGCACGACTTATGGACACCAGGTGTCGGAGAATATAGTTCTAGTTTAATGTATAAAAAAGGATTTGCACACACTAATAATATTATAAACGGTGGTTTAGAATGTAGATCTAGTTCAAGTAGTGGTTTTACTAATAAAGTAGAATTAAGGTCTGATTTATACCAACATTATTTAGGTGTTATGGGATTCTCAAATAGTGATATAGCATTAGAGAACTCTGGTGAATATACAACATCTTGTTATGTATCACCATCTTCAACTATGAGTGATTACGCAAATTGTGATGTAGTAGAAGGAACATCATTATGTAATGAACCAAACTTAGGAGAAGATAAAAATGTTTGTTCTGAGTCAATTACTTTAAATGTTGGAACCACTTTACAAAGTGGTGAATCTATAAATTGGTATAAAAATGGTGTTTTAATAAGTGGTGAATCATCGGTTGATTATTCAACAAGTGAATCAGGTACATATAAAGCTACAATAACATCAGAAGGTTGTATAAGATCTGATGAAGTTGTTTTAACAGAAGGTGGTAATATTATAGTTTCTGCTGAAAATGGTGGTGTTTTCTGTCCAACTAATGGTCAAAATAACACAACTATTAATGTATCTGGTGGTAATGGACTTTATAACTTTTACACAGTATCAGAAGGTGGTGAATCTATATCAACTGGTTCATCATTAACAATTGATGATAGTTATTTATCATTTGGGGAAAACCAAACATATTATGTTGAAGAATCAGCAGGAGAAACAGATGTTATAGGACCAGACACAAAAATAACTACTAGTAGTAACTGGGTTAATATTAGTGATGATTTGGGTTGGAATAAAATCAGTCAAGTATTCACAACACATAGTAATGTTACTTTAGAATCAATAGACTTTTATTTTGGTTGGATAGGTGACGGTACCACACACACATTAAACGTTAAAGTTTATGAATTCGGAACTACTAATTTAGTTGATTCAAAATCATTTACATATACAAATTGGGGTGACGCTGTATGGAACGGAACTGGATTAAATACGGTTCAATTAGATTTTGATTTAGATGCTGGTCAATATGAATTATCTACTATAGAGAGTGATATATTAATATGGCAAACAGCCGCTGAAACATCTAGTGATATAGGTTATGGACCTTGGACATCTGCTGGTTTAGCAACATTAAATGGTTCGTCTTCACCAGATAATCCAGATTGGGGTATATTTACTAATTATAACCAAGGAACATATAATTGGAAATTCACCAGTGGAGGTGGAGCAGGATCACCATCTTGTGGTAGAGTTGGTGTAAATGTAAGTCATGATTGTTCAGTAGGGTTGAATGAATTATCACAACAAAAATTGAATGTTTTTCCAAATCCAGCATATGATATTATAAATATAGCGATAGAGGACCATTATAATTTAAATGGTACAATTGATGTATATAATTCATTTGGACAACTTGTTATTTCTAAGAATTTAGAAAATGTATCTGGCAATAACACACAAATAAGAACAGATAATTTAAAAGGTGGATTCTACTTTGTTAAATTAAGTTCAGAAAACGAATCACTTACTACAAGAGTATTAATTTCAAAATAAATTATTTAATAAGAATAAAAAAGAGGATATTTTTAATATCCTCTTTTTTTATTTTTACATCTTAGGAAGATTGTTTGTCATGTTATTCATGTTTCTCATCATTTGATTGGAATCAAAGTTCGGAGTACTATCTTGTTGTTTTTCTTGTTGTTTTTCGTGTTCCTTATTTTCTTCTTCTATAATTTCATTTACTAACTTAATATTTTCTTCAAACATCCAGTAAGGCCACATATCCATACTTGACTCTTGTAAATTAAAATTCTTTTGTAAAAGAAGTTTATTTTTTAAGATAAATGTCAAAGGCATCATGAACAACGAAAATACCTGACGCTCCGTTGGGAAACGTCATCTTTGTGGTCACCCCCATTCCACAAACATTACATTTTTTCTTTAGTTCTTTAATACCAAAAGTCATTTTTCCAACAACATCATTCAAAAACTGAAATGACACATCATCTATTTTTTGAAATTCTTCTAACTTAGATTGAATACCCTCATATGTTATTGAATTTCTATTAGGTAACAAAAAAGGAATAATCTTCAAGAAAGATACATTTGGTTTTTTATCCTCAGCGTTTTCTTTAACGATATATTCAGTAAAAGCTTTTTGTATTCCAATATTAGGTGGAGCTAATTCATAACTCATACCATTAACCAAATCAAATTTATATGTTTTAGTGGATTTATCAAAACAAGATTCTAACTTTTTATCAACTTCATGGAAAACAAAATTCTCAGAAGTTAATTCAATCTCATTTTTAGCACCACAACTACATTCAGATTTAACCGATAGTTGTTTTCCGTTTTGGAAAGTTAATTCTCTAATTAAAAATATAATATACAATCTGTCTTGATCTTTAACATCTAAGTAACTACCCATTTTATTATCTGGATATTTAACTCTAACACAAGATTGTAACATTAGATTCATTTTTTCAACAATGTCATAAAAGTTTTTATCATCAACCATTGAATAATTTTGGATTTCCACAGTTTTAGCTGGTCTAACCATTATTTTAGTACCAGCTGGATAACTATCACCACAAGGGAAACTTTTTACATCATAAGCAAAATATTCACTATCAGATAATTTAACATTATTATCAAAAGTATCATTACTTGAGCTATCATCACCAACAGGAATATCAGAGTTCATGAAGGAATTACCACTTTCAACATCAGATATGTGTTTTTTTAAGTAATCCTCTTCGGACATATTATTTTCTTCAGACATATTAGTATAATTAATTTTTTTATAATTTATATATAAATTATTATTTTTCTCCTGTTAAGAAGTTTTTCAATAATTTTATATACAAAAAAAGCCATTAAGTTTAATAACTCAATGGCTTTTAGTATTATTATTTTTAAATTAATTAAGATTGAATAAATCCACCAGAACTAATAGAACCAGGTCTCAATATTGTAATGTTATTAACTATAATACCCATTCCAAAGATTGGTTCAACATAAGTGTCTAAAACACCAATTTGATTTTCAATAATCTCAGTAGTGTTATTCTCATCATCCATTTTATTGAAGTAATTGAAAATACCATTCTTAGATACAAATGTTTCACAAATAGTGTCAGCTCTTAATTTAATCTCAGCTCTTACATCAGGAGTATTATATCTCCATTGGTAATCTACTAACATATTAGATAACTCTCTTTCTAACTCAATAAGAGCTTCTCTAACGTGTATATAAGATAAAGATGAAGAAAGTAATGTTTGTGCTGTGTTTTCAGTTTCAATCACATATCCTCTATTTCTCTTAAATACAATAGGGTTAATCTTAGCTGCGTTTAAGTTCTCAATGTCTTCTGGAGTATATTGAATCTCTATGTTAGCTATATTAGTAACTCTACCATCTCTAACACCCGCTGCTATTGTCCAAGGAGTAATAGAACCTGTACTAGACAAGTGCTTTCTCATGAACGTTGAAGCTATATAAGGTGCTGGTGGAACACTCAATGGTCTTCCATTATCATTAACTGTTACATAAGGACCAAAGTAAGCTCCTGAAGTAACACCAGTACCATCTGCTAAAGAGAATAAAAATGCTGGATTACTTTCTAAGTCACCACCTGTTTTCAAGAAACTTGTTTGGAAAACACCCTCACTATCAACAAATGTTGGTGAAGTTGAGTTTTTCAATTGTTTAACAGAAGGAGCACTTATTATACCAAATGCATCTAATCTATTACCACAAATATCAATTAATTGTTGCTTACTTCTTTCAGTTAATCCTAATCCAAATGAATCAATTAAGTATCTGAAATCAACAGCTTCTTTATTTGTAAGTGCTTTAAACAATGGAGTTCCTTTAGCAACTAAGTTAAGTATCTCGTTTTGTTTTTCTTCACTACCATTAGGTAGTGAATCGTTTCTTAATCTAAATCCTTTTAATGAAGTACATTTGTAAGTACTAACATAATTATCAATACTCATATATCTTGTAGTTTGTAAATCATCATTAGGTCCAAATTTAGATACACTAATCTTAGAATCACATGTAATTTCAACGAATGAAGAATCACCAGAGTAAGCTCTTTTACTCAAAATTCTAGTTAATGTTCTTGGAGATTCACCAACTTCTAATTCAGATGAGTTATAGTAAGCTGATAAGAAATCACCAACTTTAACTTCTGTATATCTATCGGCTTTAACCAATATTTTATTAGATACTCTTGTATATCCAGTAGGAACTTCAATCTCAATAGTTTGTTTGAAATTTGAACTTCTAGATTCAACTGAGAAGTAAGGTGTAGAAGTTACATCAACTTCTACAGTAGATGATAACAATTCATCAACGAATTCTATTTTAATATCACTATCCTCTAAATACATTTTTAGATAGTGTTTTTTATTAACATCATAAACATAATCAACATCTTCTATTGTTTCATCTGTAGTATTTTCATTTACTTTATAAGCAAATTCACCACCAGTAAATCCTAATATTTCAGCTAAAAGTGTTGGATTATCAGTTACAGATGGAGTAGCATTATTAGTATTATTAACAATAGTAAATGTTCCTTTATTAGATAATGATGTAGGGAATATTAATTTATCAAAACTATTTAATTCCATATCTCTACTAAATACTAAATAATCATTACCAGCGTAATGAGATGGATCATAAGTCATTTCATCTATATCTGCATTCTCACCATTAAGGAAATTAACATCAACCGAACCAAGAGAAATACTATCAGGTATTTTATTACCATAGAAGAAATCACCAGTGTTTATAACACCATCAAAAAACTTAGTGTATAAATCAGAGTATTTACCAATAACACCTATATCTGTATCAGCTTGAGTTGATTTAGATATAACACTATCCGTACCTAATATCATTTCATTATCTTCTGTGTAGAAAGTTAATGCACCATTACCACCACCAGTTGTTAATACATCATCTAGAAAACCAGCAGCTAAATCTGTAGCTGATAATCCAGTATCTAATTTAAATGATTTATTTTGTGTTGATGAAGTCTCCACATCACTTAAAGTCATACCAGATAATGATAACTTATCACCACCATTAACTAACATAGTAACTTTATCAGAATTTGGACTATCTAATATAGATATTAATCTATTAAATGCTTTAAATTTTCTATATCTATTATATATTGAAGTGTCAGGAGTATTGTTTGTATCCGTAAAAACAACTGTAATAACACCAGCTTCAGTATTAGATTCAGCGATTGTATAATCTGTTCCTGCTACTAAATCAACATAATCAGTACCATCTACAGTAACAGATTCAATAGTTACACTACTAAATACAGTTAAACCATTAGCGATTGTAAATTTAACACAACTTAAAACAATATCAGTTGTTGATACAACTGGACCGTTATATTGAGTAGGGTGACCTGTTGTGTTATTAACCAATTTAATAACACCTGTATTATCCAATACAACTGCTGATACATAATTAGTATCTGCTGATATAACAGGATAATCACCAACTGATATTTCTAAATAAAGAGTATCTTCTGGTATATCTATTTTAGCATCACCAATTATAGCAAAAGCACCAGGGTCTATATTATATTCAATTATAGTTTTAGTATCATCACTTGTATCAAAATCTGTTTGTGAAACACCACTAACAATACCTTCAGCATTTGTTGATGTTCTATTACCAGTAGTTATACCACCATTAAAAGATGTTACGTTACCAACTGTATCTAAAGAAACTTCATCAAATCTAATAGATTCAGCGATTGTTTCTTTATAAGATAAAAACTCAATATCTGTTTCATTTTCACCAGCAATTGTATGTCCAATTAAATCAATAGTAGCATTTCTGAAATCAGTTTCTACTAAATCAACATTGAATGAACAGAATAAACCAGTTCTATCAGTATCAGCGTTTATATTATTTTCTATGAATATATCTCTACCGTTATTATCTCTAAAGAAAGGTATTAATGATAAACCTTCATAGTAATTAAGTAAGCTAACATTATTATCGTTAGCAAAATTTCTTATTTGTTCTTTTCTTAAACCAGAAGTATTGAAATATTGACTCCATTTAGGATCAACAGATAAGTCTTGATAATTACTCCAGTCACCACCCACAACAACAACATCAACCATGTAGTCAGATGCGTAGTCATTAGCATTTAAATAAGGAGGTAATTTATCAACACTACCATACCAATCAAGTAATGGTGTATCAAATCCTTCTCTTTGTGTTTTAAATACAAAAATACTTACATTCTTATCAGATAGATTAGTGAAGTTTAAAACTCTTTCTTCATAACCTAAATCATCTTTAGTTAAATTAATAAATGATTCTGTGTCTCTTTTCCAAAATCCAGTCGTATCAAAAAATCTTCTATATGGCCCAGTTCTTTTAATATCATTATTATATCCTGACGATGAGGATACTGATTTATATTCTATAACATCTAATAAATCATCTGTTTTTAGTAAGTTTAGTGCAAATATTGGAGATGTTTCCAACATTTTAGATATTGTTCTGTGAAAGAAAGAACCCTTTCTTTCTAAACTTCTGTCTAAAGGACCAAAAATACTTTCTAAGTCGTTTATGTTAGTAATTCTAACTATGTCGTTAACTGGACCTTTCTTAGAAACTCCTATAACTAAATTAGTTATACCTTCTACTGTAGGACTAGTAAAAACTGATCTGTCAAACTCTTCTATAAAGATTCCAGGTCTTTTATATTTACCTATTTGAATAGCCATATTTTGTAATTATTTTTTATGTATTTTAATATATATATAAAATACTTAAAACCATATTTTATAGATTTTAAATATTTTTTATTTTTTCTTCTAACTCTTTTCTTTTATCGGACATTTTTTGTTTTAATTCCTTTTCTTTTTCCGATATTTCTTTTTTTAATTCATTTATTTTCAAGCCATTTTCTCTAATTCTGTTATTAATATCTAATATTTTGGAATTAAGTGAGGGTTTATCTTCACTACTAGCATCAGACAAACTACTTCTGAAATCATCCAATCTAATCTTATCCTTTATAATTTGTGATTGTAAACTTTCAATTCTTTTTTTCATTCTAGCAGCAGAAGTATATTGAGACAAAAATGTATTTCTATTTCCACCTTTCTCAATAACAACATCCAACATTTTAGTTACTTCTTCAGATGTTTTACCTTGACTTTTATTTAAAAGTATATCATCTATTTTAGAAACTCCACTACTATAACCACTTATATGACTTAATAATACATTCAAATCTTTCTTCTTAGCTGCTACATCTGGGTAATCAGTATCACTAATTTCAAATTCTTCTAAAAATAATTTTAAACTTTTTAAATATTTCATTATGTAAGTATATATTAAATTTTATATGTAAAATTTATTTATTTTGTAACTATGGAAAAAAACAATATTATATGTATAGATTTCAATGAATTTGAAACTTTCAATGAATTTTCTGAATTCGTAAATAAAAACGAAAAACTTAAAAACATAAGAACAAATACCAATATATCACATAGAATATCATATAAATCAGTATTTAGTAAATTATCTAAAATTTGGATATTGGATGATTTCATTTTATACATACAACACAAAGGCTCTGACAAAATGATTATAAACCCTGAGTTAGAGAAAATTGTAATGGAAAGATCTATTTGTGCTAATAATAATGAAAAAGATAAAGATTCTGGTGTAGAAATAATATTAGATATAAATACTATATTAGATAGAATAAATGATGTTGGTGTAGAAGGATTAACTTTAGAAGAAAAAGACTTTTTGGATAAACAAAATTAAGTTTTTATATATAATTAACATGGGGGTGATTTGGTATTGATTTGCAGAATCACTGACATTTAAGCAAGTATCGGGTAGTTGTTTAACCGATTTATCAAATAAACAACAACTTATAAACGGAAACGTTCAAAACGAAGTAGGAACTCGCGAAGATGTAGTAGCGGCTCTACAAAACAACATGATCCAAGTAAAGGATTTGGCAGTTGCATAAACCGATCATAAAATTTACACTGAAACTAAACAGGTAAAATTAGAACCCTTTTTTGTTTGTTTTAAAGTTTAAAATTAACAATTTTGTTTGTTTAGGAAAATAAACTAAACTTGTGAACGATTAAATATTATTGACTGAGAAAGACACGAACATCGGAGTTCGTCACCTCCACTAGAAAAAAGAGGGATTATTATCCCTCTTTTAAATCTCTTTTATTAAAAAAATATTTATTGAAATAAATTCCTTATATTTGATATATAGCAATAACACATATAAAAATTAAAGATATGGACTTAAACATCAAAGGTATTATAAATTTAAATTTTAGAAAATTCAAAAGTGCTAAAGAATTATATGAATTCACATTAAATGATGATAATTTTGATACACTAGCTAATGTAACCATAGATCATGACACAGATTCTGTTATCAAATATAAAAAACTATATAAAAAATTTGATGAGATTTGGATATTAAATAACTACCTTGTGGCTAAAAGAGGTAAAAATTCAGATAAAATAGTAATAAATCCAGATTTCACTAGATATCTATTAGAAAACTCATTTAACTATGTGGAAGAATACAAAAAGGAAAAGAAAGAATCAGAAATTTTTATTGAAAATTTGACTATTGATTCTGTATTAGATAAAATATCAAAAGTAGGAATTGAAAAAATAACAAAAGAAGAAAGACAATTCTTAGACGATAACTGTAAATAATATTATTCTACCAAGAGGTATTTATAGCTTTTTTATTAAAATAAAAATGAAGTTTATCATTACCTTTTGGTAAATCACCTATATCTTTAAGAACTAAAATATTTATTGTATTATTTTTTGAAACAGATTCTTTATCCAAAACTACATTACTATTATATTTAATATTATCATTATCTAATTTTATTAATTGATTGTCTTTTAAATCATCATCATATGTAATAAAATATATTAAGGTATCATCAGAAATAGATTCTATCTTATATACTAAGTGGGAATCTGACACTAATACTTTTTTATTATTATAATCTATTTTACATTTACTCTCATCAACAACACACCAAGAACTATTTGGATTTTTATTTAATATTTTTGATATTTTTTTAGACTCAGAGTCTTTTAATTTACTATCTTTTATAATAACAACGAAATTATTAGGATTACCACCCCTTGGAGAACCATCAGAACTTTTAAATTCAATCTCTTTTTCTTTCTTACCAATATCTTGTTTATC
>MDSV01051214.1_pt1 | contig 17728 bp, 7 predicted proteins | sample 810851 | NCBI WGS metagenome assembly MDSV01 (sample SAMN05326640, study PRJNA326480) | marine metagenome | isolation source: seawater | place: Atlantic Ocean: North East | collected 2012 | reverse complement strand
GGGCGCGCGCCGGCGGGACCCGGGCGCCTCCTTGACAAAGGTGTAGAAGGATACGGCGCCGCCCGAGGCGTCGATCTCCTGGTGGCTCGCCTGCACGCGCCTGTACCCGGGAAGTGAGGGCACGCGGCGGATGTCCGCGGCGGCCGCCAGCGGCGCGTCCGTGGACACCGCGAGCGAGAAGCGCCCGGGGTTGAACGTCGCCGCCACCTTACGCGCGTACGCCTCGGGGTCGGCGACGGAGACCGGGACGTTGGAGTGCTCGACGGAGCAGTACGAAAACCCGGCTTCGGGCGTGATGTGCACGGTGGAGTACTCGTCTCCGCACAGGCCGTTCATGGAGTAGCCGCACGGCTCGAACACGTAGTCGTCCACGTCCATGCTCGGGAACACGCCCGCGATGCCGGACGCCTCCGTGGTGGCGCGCGAAGAGACGAAGTTCTGGTCGCGCACGAAGTGCGCGGCGTGCTTCTCGCACAGATCCGTCATGCACACCTCCAGCGACACGGTGGGCTCCGTCGTCTTCGGCGGCGACGGGCGCGAGGCGCGCGCTGTCGGCGCGCGATCGGCGCCGGTTTCCTCGCCCACCTCCTGCGTGGAGCACTCCGAGCCCTCACCGGGTCCCGAAGCGTACTGCGCCGGAGCGTCACGCTCCGCGCGCTTGGCGGCGGAGTCGTCGTCGGCGACGTAGACGTGCCACTGGACGCCCTTGGTGGCGCTCCCGAGCACGAAGGCGTTCCCGCCGTCCGGGGCGAGCGCGCCGAAGCGCTCCTCGAGAAACGCCGTCTCGCGCGCGAAGCAACCGTCCAGCGGTTGCTCCTCGGGGCGGTCGAAGGTGCTGCGCGTGTACTTGACGCGGCGGGGGGCCATGCCCAGCTTGGCAGCCTCCGCGAGGAACACGGGGATCGCCTCCAGCAGCTTCGTCGTGCCGCACGTCTTGAGCACGACTTTGTCGGCGTACACGAAGAGCGACGACTCGCTCAGCACGTACGCGTCGAACGACGGCGCAGCGCGCGCTGAGACGATCAGGCACTCCGCCGCGGTCATCGCCGCGTCAAGGGTGGCGCGGGAGAGAGAGCGCAAACCTGTGTCGTGGAACCGGGTCGCGTGCGGTACGCGCGACGGAGGGTGTCAGCGACGGCGGAGGGAGAAGCGCGCGCCGAGCGTCGCGGCGACGCGCGCGCCGACGGGATATTTAGGGTTTTTCAACCAACCGAATGCCGCGTCGGGCGTCGAAACGGCGGATTTTTCGGTTCGCGCTTCTGCGCGTCGTCGCTTCGAACGCGCATCGGGAAAGGCCGGGAGACGCACCCTGTTCGCAGCTCCCGTCGTGAAAATCAATCTCCACACGCTTCTCCACGCCCTCGAAGTGGGGGCAGGGCAGGATGCCCGCGTCCTGCGCGGGCTCGACAGTCGGCAGCGCGTGCGCGCTCGCCGTGGTGGTCATCGCAAACGTGCGGAAACGACCGGTGGTCCAACCAAATAAACTAATAAACGCTCAAACGCGTGCGAACCGCTCCTGGGTTGTCAGCTTGGAGGTCGTCCAGGAAACTGCGGAGAGGGCGGGAGAGATGGATGGTTCGGCATCGTCAGCGGGTCGTCCGAGGCACGCGAGGGTCGTTCGAGAGATGCGCTCGTCGCGTGAAGCGTCGCGCGTGGACGTACGGTGACGTATCCGGCGATGTATTTCTCTACTCCCCAGCAACGGAGATCTTCGGTGATGAGCTCGGCGCTCGCGGACGGCTCGAGGTGTTCGGGCTGGTCGTTGTATATACTGTCGCAGTCAATATTGTCGCACGGGATGGCTTCACTCATCGCGTGTAAGTATCGGCGCTGTAATCAGCGGGGCTCGAAGAGCAAGTGCGTGTCGTTCGTCGGCCGAGGCGGGCCGTACGGGTCAAGAGCGGCGCAGGCTTACGGGAAGCGAGCGACTTTTTCCGATTTGCCGAAGGCAATCGGGCGGGTCGAGAAGACCGGCGGAGACGGAACGCGAGGGCGGTCTGAACGAGCAGACGCGGAGGTGCGTTGGTTAGGTTCGTGCGTGCGCGAATGCGACGGACGAAACCGGAGTGCGGTAAGCGAACGAGCGAGGGCTCGTCGTTTGCGGCGTGGAAAGTGACGGCGCGGTGCGCGTGACGCGTGGTAAAGTCATAAATAAACACGCTTTTCCTGAATCATCAATCAGCCAGGAAACAGGCAGCAGCCACGTTTCTGGTTTTCTAAAACGAACGCGTGTTTTGTCATCATGTTCGTGTGCGTTGAACAAAATGGGAGGTTGTGTGAGTTTCAACGCTTCACGGACATGAGCCCAGTGGCAAAAAAACGCAAATTAGGAAATGTTGTGCGTCGCGTGAGAAACAACAACGCGATCGCCTGCGTTTCCTTTGGGGCGCCCCACACCTACTGTCAGTCTGTCACCCGCACAGCGATGTTCGCGGTCGGTGCCCCACGCGCGCGTCTCCCCGCCGCCCGCGCCGCCACCCTTGGGCGCGTTTCGCGGTCGCGCGCGAACTCCCCACCCGCCTCGCGCCGCGCCTCCCCCCGAGGTGCCGTCGTGATGGCTGCCGCGCCCTCCACCGCCTCGACCGTGCTGGCGCTCGACTTCGACGGCGTGGTGTGCGACAGCGAGCCCGAGAGCAGCATCAGCGGCTGGAAACACGCCGTCGCGCTGTGGCCCGAGGTGTTCGACGACGAGACGCAGTACGCGCGCGTGCTGGAGGGCCTGAAACGCACCAGGCCGGTGGTGGAGACGGGCTTCGAAAACACCCTGCTCGCGCGGTGCATCCTGGAGAAGGCGCCCTCGGTTGACGCCATTGTGAAGAACTGGGGCGCGCTCATGCCCGAGCTGATGGAGCGGTGGCAGCTGGACCGCGCGGAGATGGTGCAGGGTTACGGTGCGATCCGAGACGACTGGATGGCCGCCGATCTCGACGGGTGGCTGGAGCCCAACCTTATTTACCCCGGCGTCGGCGAAGCCGTGCGTCTGGCGGAGGACTCGCCAAACGCCGACGTGTTTGTCGTCACGACGAAACAAGCCCGCTTCGCGTCCGCCATCATGTCGCGAAAGGCGAACCTGGAGATTCCCCCCGAGCGCCTGTTTTCGCAGACCGTGTCCGGCGTTCCGAAGACGGAGGTGCTGCTCGCGCTGCAGTCCGACGCCGCGCCAGGCGCGCGCCTCGTCTTCGTGGAGGACAAGATGAGCACGCTCGAAAAGGTGTGCGCGCGCGACGGGTTGGAAAAGTGGGAGTTGTTCCTGGTGGACTGGGGGTACAACACCGAGGAGGAGCGCGCGCGCGCGCGCGCCAACCCGCGCATATGCGTCGTGAACCTCGAAACTTTCGCCGAGACGCTCAGGGAAGCCGCGAAAGGGGGGGGTGAGTAGAAGACAGCAGAGAGTGTATCGAGCGTCCAGACTGTCGCGCCGGCTTCTCGACGAGCGTTTTCGCTCCCACCGTCGCTTTTCGCAGTGGCCCGCGTTTTGGATTTTATCCGCGAAAGCGTCACGCCGAGCGTCAGAGGTGGAGCGAGCGGCACAATGGCGGCCGCGATGGGACGGGCGGACGTGTCTCGGGTGGGCGCGAGGATCGGCGCGCGTCCTCGCGTCGGTCGGGACGCGCTCGGCTGCAGGAGACGCGCGCGCCGCGCCTCGGCGATGCCCCTCAGGGCGTCATCGGAAGACGTGTCGGCGTCGGCGGGTGCTTCGTGCGCTCCCATCGAGCCCCGCCTGGACGCGGTGGTGCGTACGCTTCCGATTCAGGAGGTGCTCCACCGGTGCCTGGACGAGCTTCGCGAGGGGACGTCGCTGGTGCTTCAGGCGCCTCCCGGCGCGGGCAAGACCACCACCCTCCCCCTGGCGATGCTGTTCAGTCGTCCCGAGTGGCTCGGAGACGACGGCGTCATCGTCGTGCTGGAGCCCCGCCGGCTCGCCGCACGCGCCGCGGCGAGCCGCATGGCGGAGATTGTGGGCGAGCCGGTGGGCAAAACCGTGGGGTACCGCGTGCGTTTCGACTCCACGATCAGTCCAGACACGAGAATAGAGGTGGTCACGGAGGGCGTATTCGCGCGGCGGCTGCAGCGAGACCCCGGGCTGGAGAAGGTCAAAGCCGTCGTGTTCGACGAGTTCCACGAACGGAGCCTCGACGCGGACCTATGCCTCGCGCTCGCGACGGACGCGCGAGCTGCGCTTCGTCCTGACCTACGGCTGGTGGTGATGTCCGCGACACTCGGTGAGGTGGGACCCGCGGCTGCGGACGTGCTGGGGTCGAGCGCGCTCTCGGAAGACGCGGGAAGACGCGAGGAAACCGCGAAGCGCGCGCCGATCGTCGCCAGCGAGGGCCGCGCGTTCCCGGTGCGCACGGAGTACGTCGGCGCGCCGGGCCGCGGTCGGTTCGACCTGTCGAACGCGGTATGCTCGGCGGTCACGCGAGCGCTGGATGAGCACCCCGCGAACGACGGAGGCGACATCTTGGTGTTCCTGCCCGGCGCGCGGGAAATCAACGACGCCGTCGCGGCGGTGCGGAGAAACGAACCCCGCGTGGCGCCTGAGCGCGTGTTGCCGCTCCACGGCGGACTGTCGCGCGAGGACCAAGCCGCGGCGCTCAAGGCGGCGCCCGCCGGCCAGAGGCGCGTCGTGGTCAGCACGCCCATTGCCGAGTCCTCGCTGACGATCCCCGGCGTGCGCCTGGTGGTCGACAGCGGGCTCCGCAAAACGCCGCGCTTCGACGCCAGGAAGGGCATGACCCGCTTGGACGTCGCGCGCGTTTCCGTGGCGAGCGCCGACCAGCGGCGCGGGCGCGCGGGGCGCGTCGCGCCCGGCACGTGTTACCGCCTGTGGGCCGAAACCACGCACGCCTCGCTCTCCGCGGACACGCCCCCCGAAATCGCGAGCGCCGACCTCGCGCCGCTCGCGCTGAACCTGGCGGCGTGGGGGGGGGGCGCCGCGCTGGCGGACCCGGCGGCGGCGCTGCCGTGGCTCGACCCGCCGCCGGCGGGGCAGATGGCGGCGGCGCGGGACCTGCTCGAGCGCCTCGGCGCGGTCGAGGCGGGCACCGGGCGGGTCACGGAGATGGGCAAGGCGATGGCACGTCTGCCGGCGCACCCGCGCGTCGCGCGCATGCTGCTGTGGGCGTGCTCGCGCGGGCCGGAAAGCGCGAGGCTGGCGTGCCAGCTGGCGGCGGTGCTGGGCGAGCGCGACGTGCTGCGCGGTCGCGACGCGCCGGTGGACGTGCGCGCGCGCGTCGGCGCGCTCTGGGACGCCGAGGGCGGGGCGACCGGCGCGCGCGGCTTCCTTGGCGCCGCTTCGGACGACCGAGTCGACAAAGGCGACGCCCCGCCCTCGGCACCGCCTCCCTCGCCCTCCCCCTCGGCGCCCACGCGCGTGCCCATCGGCACGAAGATCCGGAGCGGCAAGAGGAGCAAGAAGATGAAGGGCGCGCCGCGCGGGCGCCCGGCGGGCGGCGGCGCGCGCGCCGCCGTGAAGAAAGCCAACAGCGGCGCGAACGGCGTGTCTCCTTTCTCCGCGTACGACGCCGACGACGTGGACCGCGCGGCGACGAGGGAGGCCAAGGCGGTGGCGGATCAGCTCCTGAGGGCGCTGGGAGGCTTCGCGAGAAAAGACAATCGGGACGGACCCGCCGGAGCCGCGTTTCCCGCCTTCGCCGAGGGCGTGGGCTCGGGCGACCCCGCCGGCCCAGTGTTTCCTTTCCTCCTCGGCGAGGGCGTGGACGAGTGCGGCGCGCTGCTCGCCATGGCGTACCCCGACCGCGTCGGCGTCAAGCGCGCGCGCGGCTCGGGCGCGCACAAGCTGTCCAGCGGGAACGGCGCGGCGACCGTCCCGGGGACGGACCCGCTCGCTGCGGCGGAGGTGCTGGCCATTGCCGACCTCGCCGGCGACGCCGGCGGCGGGTACGGCGGCGGCGCCGGGAACTTCACTTCGCGCAACGACCGCGCGCGCGTCGCCGCGATCGTCCCGTCGGCGGCGCTCGAGCCGGGCGGGTGCCTGTACGACCACCTTTGCGCGTCGCGCGATGTCGTGACCTGGGCCACCGCGAGCAAAGCCGTGGTGTGCCGGCGGCGGCTGGCGGTGGGCGAGGCGACGCTCCGGGAAGCCCCCATCGCCGCCGACGCCAACCCCGACGCGGTGGCGCGCGCGATGCTGCAGGGCGTGCGCGAGATGGGCGTCCGCGAGGCGCTCGGGTGGAGCCAGGACACGGAGGCGTGGCGCACGCGCGCGCTGTGGTTCCGCGCCAGGGCGCTGGTGGCTCATAAAGAAAAAGGCGACGGCGACGGCGACGGCGACGGCGCGTCGACGATTCCCGACTTGAGCGACGACGCGTTACTCGCCTCCGCCGACGAGTGGCTGGCGCCGATGCTCGCCGGCGTCTCCAGCAAGAGCGCGCTTCGCAAGCGCGTGGACGGGAACAGCGCGTTGAGGAACCTGCTGTCGTGGAACCAGCAGCAGATGGTGGACGAGGCGTGCCCCGCGAAGTTCAAAGTGCCCTCGGGCAGCTCGCTGAAGCTCGACTACGACGCGCCAGGCGGCGCGCCCGTGCTCCGGGCGAGGCTTCAGGAACTCTTTGGCATGAAGGAGAGCCCATTCGTGGGCGTGACCGCCGGAGCGCACCGGTGGCGCGTCCCCGTGGAAGTGCACCTGCTCTCCCCCGCGAGCCGCCCCGTGCAGGTCACGACTGACCTCGCGTCCTTCTGGGCGAACGCGTACCACGACGTGGCCAAGGAAATGCGCGGGAGGTACCCGAAGCACTTCTGGCCGGAGGACCCGACAGCCGCGGTGGCCACCAACCGCGCCAAGCCGAGGAAGGACAAAAAGAACTGAGTGACTATAACTAACTATTCTTGGTAGCGCGGCGGCGCGCGCCGCGTAGGAAGTAGAGCGTAGCACTATTCGAATACTCGAGTCTATGTAACAGCAAGAGGGGAAAAGTCTACGCACCATCAGCTCTCTTCTTCCTCTTCCTCTTCCTCTTCCTCGACCTCCTCCTGCTCCTCTTCGTACGCCGCCCATAGGTCGTCTTCGTCCGGGACGTTCGAGAAGTCTTTTCCATCCGCGACGGCGGCTTCGTCCGCGTCCTTCTCGACGCCGCCCTCGCTCCGGATCGCGCACAGGCGGAGCACCGCGCGGCCTTCCGCCTCGGACGCGGCGACGTCCACTTCACCCTCCACGACCCAGTCCAGGTACCCCGCGGGGTCGACCAGGCGCTGCGTGACCTTCCAGCACTGCGCGTCCGAAGAGTCGTCGAGCGAAAAGTACTCGGGCGACCGCGCCTCGCGGTCGACGGCGATGGACGCGTGCCCGCCGCTCCAGAACGGGTCGATCAATTCGTACATCTCGTCCACCGTCCAGGGCCGCGCGCGGTCGCGCGCGGGGGGATGCGACGCGAGCTCTTTCATGTCCTCCTCGTCACCCTCCGCCAGGAGCTGCACCCAGCGGAACGCGGCGTTCCGGACCATCACGCGGAACGCGCGCCCGGAGGAAAACGCGACGCGCGCCTCCTTCTCCGCCGCCGCCTTGAGCGCGGCGGCTTCCTCCAGGTCCTTGGCTCTGGACGCCGCGACCGGGTCTTTCAGCGCCTCCCACTCGTCGATCAGGGACGAGTCCACCTGACGGATGGTCTCCCCGAGCCACGCCTCGAGGTCCTCCACGGCGTCGCTCTTCAGGTTCGCGGGCACGTTCTGCACGAGCGACTTGTAGCAGTCGGTGAGGTACCGAAGCACGACGCCCTCCGACCGGTTCAGGGCGTGGTGCACGACGTACTTGTTGAAGTCGAAACCGAGCTCGTACATCTCGCGCGCGACGGCTTTGGGCTTGACCGTCTCGTCCCCCACGTACGGGTGCGCGCGGCGAAAGTGCTCGTAGTGTGACTCGAGCGCCTCGCGCAGAGGCGCGGGCGCCTCCATCTCGTCCAGCGCCGCGATGCGGTCGTCAAACTCCACGCCGTCGTCCTTCATCCGCGCCATCTTCCGGCGCTTCAGCCGCGAAACCTGCGCGTTGACCACCGCCGCCGGCGAGTCCAGCACAGACTCCAGTGTGGACAGCACGTCCAGCGCGTACGCTTCGTCGCGCCCCTTCGATCTTACCTCGTGGTCCTCACCGTGCAGCTTCAAGAGCGTCGGCAGGAACTCCACCGCGAACAGCGAGAGCGGCTGCGTCAGGTCGAACCGGTCGGACAAATCGAACCCGAGCGTCACGGCGCGCCCCGACGCGTCCATCGCGCCGGCTTCCTGTACGATCCCGGCGTCGCGTAGGGACCGGTACATGGAGATGGCGCGCTTCTGGTGTTTCCTCTGCCTGATTTTAGGCTCGTGGTTTCGTCGAAGCAGGTCGTACAGACCGCGCTTGCCGTCGCCGCGGCGCGACAGCACCGCCAGGATCATCCCGTGCGTCACCTCGAAGGAGCTGTCCAACGTCTCCGGCGCGCCCGTCTCGCCCTTTCGGAAGGTATCCTCGTTCCACGTCACGAAGCCCTTGTCCGGAGGGGACGCCTTCTTGAACTTCTTGCCCTTGCCCCCCTTCGCCACCGCCTCCGCGGCTTTCTGCTCGTTGCGCAGGTTCTCCACCACGTGCGGCGGCGCCTGGCACCACACGAACCCCTCGTCGTCGAACCCGCGGCGGCCGGCGCGGCCCGCGATTTGCTGGAACTCGCGCGTCGTCAGCAGTCGCGTCTTGGTCCCGTCGAACTTGCACAGCTGCGTGAACAGAACGGACCTGATCGGGACGTTCACGCCCACCCCGAGGGTATCCGTGCCGCAGATAGCCTTCAGCAAGCCCTTACCCGCGAGCTTCTCCACCAAAAGGCGGTACTTTGGTAACAGGCCCGCGTGGTGCACTCCGACGCCGTGCGAGATGTACCGCTTGAGCTCGTTCCCGACGGGCGTGTCAAACTTGAACTCGCCCAGCTCGTCGCTCAGCGCGCGCTTCTCCTCTTTCGTCAGCGCCAGCGTCGAGCACAGGTCCTGCGCGCGCTCGTTCGCCGTCTTCTGCGTGAAGTTGACGATGTACACCGGCGCGCGCTCGGTGTCCAGCAGCGTCTTGACCGACTCCAGGAGCGTGGTGGTCCGATACTCGTACGTCAGCGGCACGGGGCGGTCTCCGCCGCCCACGACGGCGACGTCCCGGCCGGCGGCGTTTCCGCTCAGGAGCTTGACGAACTTGGAGGTGTCTCCGAAAGTGGCGGACATCAGCAGGAACTGCGCGTCCGGGATCTCCACCATGGGCACTTGCCACGCCCACCCGCGGTCGCGGTCCGTGTAGAAGTGGAACTCGTCCGCAACCACCAGCCCGCAATCCAGCTCGCGGCCGCGCCGCAGTGACGCGTTGGCTAAAACCTCCGCGGTGCAGCACAGGATGGGCGCCGTCGGGTTCACGGACGCGTCGCCGGTGAGGAGCCCAACGTTCTTCGCGCCGAACTCGTTGACGAGCTGGAAGAACTTCTCCGTCACCAAGGCTTTCAGGGGGGCGGTGTACCAGGCAGCCTGTTTTTTTCGCGGCGTTTTTCGAGAACGCGAGGGAACGTGTCAGAAAAGCGCCTCTCGCGACGCACATGACGGTTCGGTTCTCGCCGTGCGCGCGTGGGTGCGTTCGTCGGGTAGCGAGATGGCTCGGCGATGGAAAAGTCGGGACGGATAAGCGTCGCGTCGCGGTCGTATGCGGCCCCGAACGCGGGGGTCCGAGGCGACGCGCGCGCCGGGGCAGCATCCGAACGCTTTCGCGGGTACGTACGTCTCCTCTGGCGGTGGCGGCGGCGATCGCGGCGGTCGCGACGAGGGTCTTTCCACTGCCTGTCGGGGTGGTCAGGAGGACGCTGTTGCCATCTACCAGTTCCATGATGGCCTCCTCCTGCGCCTCGTAAAGCTCCATGTTCTTCGTCTCCGTGGCCCACTCCAGGATGCATTCGAACATCGCCTCCGCGGTGTCGTCCTCCAGCGCCATCACCGCGCGGGTCAGCGACCCGGGCTTGACCCCCGCGTCATCGATGGCCTCCTGCTTCTCGGGCAACTCCACGTCGGCGGCTGCGCCCGCGACGAAGCGCGCGCGACGCGAGACGCGGGACGTCGCAAGCGAGTGCCTGGCCGCCCGACCGACGCGACCGTCTCGACGCACGCCTCGAGAGGTTCCCGCCGGGGCGACCATCGATCGCGGGGCGACCGCGCTCATCCTCCCTCGTGTCGCGTGTTCTCCCCCGTAGTGACGGACCCGAACTGATAAAGAGATCAGCGTCGACATCTCTGCGGCGTTTTTTCTAAACAGTTTGGAGAGGGCGCGGACCCGATGCTTGCGAAGAATCGAGTTGACATCGGTCGAGTTCGAGGATGCGCACTACAGTCTCAAAACATGACAAAATGGAAAAAAAACTGACACTTGTCGCATTCGGCTCGTGAAAAAAGTCAGTTTCGAGGTCCCCTTGTCTCACTCTCATAAAGCGCAAGCTCTCTTTCAACACCCAAGCAGCCCTCATGGCCGACCCCGTTGACCTCAAGGGCGCGCCATGGACCGACGCAGAGGACGTCTTCCTCTCCCGCCTCCAGGTACGCCCCGCCCCCCTCCACGCGCGCGCTCGCCTCGTCTGTCCGACGCTCGACTTTTTCGCGATGCAACATCAGCCGGTCTCACAGATATCTCCATCCCCGTCCCCCCGCAGGCGAAGTACGGCAACCGCTGGGCCACCGTGGCCGAGGAGATGCCCGGCCGTACCGGCCAGCAGTGCGCGCAGCGCTGGCGCCACAAGGTGAACCCCAACATCCGAAAGGATAAGTGGACCGACGACGAAGACGCCAAGGTACGCCCGCAGCACAAATTCCCCGCCATCGGCCGAAACCGCGCGTACGCACTAGCAAACAGTGCGGATTTCGTCGTCGAAAGAGACGATGCGGCTTTTTCCCGATGACAAATGTCATTCGCCAGACAGCTGACCGAGAAAAACTTGTTCACCGCCCGCAGCTCACCGCGTTGGTAGAGACGCACGGCCTGCGCTGGGCGGACATCGCGCGCCACATGGACGGGCGGACGGATCAGCAGTGCATGGGTCGCTGGCGCCGGCACCTTGACCCGCGCGTGCGGCGCGAGCCCTGGAGCACCAAGGAGGATCGTTGTTTGGCCGAGCTCCGCGTTCGGCACGGGGCCAACTGGAGCGCCATCGGCAAGGAGATGGTGGACCGCACCGCGCAGCAGTGCCGCGCGCGCTGGTTCCAGGCGCACTTCACCGGACACCGGTACATCGATGCCTCCGGAAAGCTGTTGTCCAAAGCGGAGGCGGATGCCGCCGAGAAGGCGGTTGACGACGCTAAAGCCGCCGCGGCGCGCGCCGGGAAGACGCTGCGCCCCAACGGCGTCAAGGCGGCGGCTGGTCACGAAGCGGTGGAGCTGGTCATGAAGCAGAAGGGCATCGTCAAGGAGGCCAAGTGCTCGAAGGGCAAGAAGAAGCGCAAGCGCGGTGAGGGCGACGCCGAAGGGGCGGAGGACGGGCGGAAACACGCCGCGCTCGCGCGCGATGCTTCTGGGCGATTCGCGCCCAAGGAGGAACCTGCCGCGGAGGCGGCGGCGGCGCCGCCGTGGAGCCTGCGCACGCCGGCGACGACGCCGGGTAAGACGGACGCGCCTCCTCCTTTGCTCCCCAAGAAGGGCGCGCGCCCGCCCTCGAGCGAGGAGACGCTCCTCGGCGTGCCTCGCGGCGAGGACGCGACGAACCTCTCCAATCTCGAAACCGCGCGTGCGCTGACGTCGAGCCTGAACGTCGCGCTGCCGCCGGACGTCGCCGAGCTCATCATGAAGGAAGCTTCTTTGCCGTCGCCGACGGAGCGCGAAGCGACGCGGAAGGAGGCTTCCGCGCTGCCCGCGCTCGAGGATCCCGCGCGCCGGTTGCGGCGCAACGGGTCGTCCTTCGTGCTCGGCAGCCTGAGCGGCACCAAGGAGCTGGAAGACGGCGGTCTGGAGCGCGCCGGGCTGGCGACGATGAACTCGGGCGACTGGGGCGCGATGCTCGCGGGCGACCTCGGGTCGGTGGCGGCGATGGTCGAGACGGCGACGGCGGCGATGACGGAGGCGGTTTCGACCCCCGGGTCGTTTCCCACGCTGGCCGGAGGGACGAGTAACATGGACAGCTTCAAGATGGCCATCGCTAGAGTGGCGCCCGCGGGCGTCGTGTCACGGGGACCCGCGGTGAAGTGACGTCTCGCTTCTCGAGACGACGAGAGTGGTCCGCGACGAACGAAGATTTACTTTATTTTTATTCGGGTGGGATTTTCGTCGGGAGGCGTCGCGTCGTCCCGCGCCGGGCGACGCGCGCGCCACCGTGTACTTAAGACGTGTTGTAAACTGATTCAACGGGTGTGTTGATACGGCCGTCGCGTCGTTTTTTATTCGCGAATGGGTCTTTCTGCGCGTTCACGCGCCCGCCGCGCGCCTCTCCGCGCGTCACCGTTCCGGTTTCGACTCAAAGACGTACTCGGCGGCGTCGCGAAACACCGTCCCCGCGCGCTTCGACGCGCGCCGAGCGCGCGTCAGACCCGGGCGGCGGGCGTTCGCCACGCGTCTGTCCTTCGCATCCGCCCCCGACACACCGCCGCTCTCCTCACCCCCGACCACGGCGACGGGATCGACCACGCCCTTCTCCACCGCGGCGGCGGCGGCGGCCATCAAGCCCGCGCCCGCCGGCGGCTTCCAAGGCAGAGACGGCCCCGCCGCGGCGACGCGCGCCTTTCGGTCCGCGCTGGCGTCCACCTCTTCGCCTTCCCTCGGTCTCTCGTACACGAAGTTGGACCGCGGGACGTACCCCAACGGCCGGTCGGGCGTGACCACCGTGGCGATCGCCGTCTCGGGTGTCACGCGCACGTGCGTGGTCTGCGCCGTGCCCTTCGTGACGCGCACCACGCACGCCGCTTGGCACAGCCCCCAGCACTTTCTGCGCTGCTCGCACCGCCACGTCTCCGGCGCCGCGCCGGCGATGGCCGCGTGGATCTCCGCCGAGCCCTTCTTGGAGCACGCCTTGCCCGCGCACACCTCCACCAGCGCGGACTCCACCACGACCGCGGGGCGGACGGGTTCGCTTCGCTCGTTCGGAGGAGCCGGAAAAGAAGACTCGTCGTCGTCGTCCGTCTCGTTTTCGTCCCTCGACGCCCGGGCCTTCTCCGCCTCGTCGAACGTCGCCGCGACTTCCTCGGCGAGCCACGGCGGCCACGCCGCGACGGGCGCGCCCGGAGGATCCAAAGCTTCGGTCTCGCTTCCGTCCCGCGTCCACCGCGCGTCCATCGGGGCGTCGAACGCGCCTTCGCCGTCGTCCACGCTCTCGTCGATGAACGAGATCGAGCAGAACGGAGACGCCGCCAGCGCTTCGGGGTCGTCGCCGTCTTCGGAAAGAGGCGGACGTTCGCCCTCGACCGCGAACGGCGAGGCCGGTTCCGATCCTTCCCGCCACTCTGAAGGCGTGTCGATCTCGTCTCGTCGCGGCTCGTCGGCGTCGCCCTCCCCGCCGCACCCAGTCGCGCGCGCGTTTAACGCGCACGCCGCGCGTCCTCGCCATGTGTGCGGCACCGCCGGTCGAACCACGCGCCCGTCTCGGCGCGTCACCGCGCCGGCGATCCGCCGCGCCCGAGATGTGCACGCCCCCGCGCGCGACGTCGAAGCGACTGCCGTCGATGCCGACGTCGACGCGCGCATCGCGCCGACCCCTCGTCGACCGCGAGCGCGTCCTCGCGCGTATCGTAGTGCGGCGCGTGCGCAACGACAACTCGGTCGCCTGTCGAATCGGCAATTCGGATGACGGATGAGATTCGTCGCGTCAGCGCGCCTTTTCGTGGGCCGACGGCTTAGTTTCAGACGTTTCGCGCGCGAGACGCGTCTCGCTCGTCAGTCAGGGAATGTTGGCTGATGCGTAACAACGCCACCTCCTCGCCCCTTTCTCCGCTACGTCCTCTCTGTCTTCAAAGAATGCCGTCGCTCGCGCACGCCTCCTTCACGCCCCGAGCTTCGCGAGGAGGTCCTCCTCCTCGTTGATGGGGTTCTTCGCCTCGAGTTTGACCAGGTCGAGCGGGGTCTTCCCGGTGCCGTTTTGCGCCGTCACGTCGCACCCCTTCTCCAGCAGCGCGCGCACGGCGAAGGTCTTGCCGTAGCCGCAGGCGTAGTGCAGCGGCGTGTTCTTCTTCTCATCCACCGCGGTCAGGTCGCTGTTCGCGCCCATGAGCATGTTGAAGATCTCCTCGCCGGCGTCGCCCTTCCCAAACGCGATGGCGTAGTGCAGCGGCGTGCGCTGCGACGAGTCGCGCGCGTCCACGTCCTTTCCGACGGCGATGAAGTCCTCCACAGCCTCCGTGTCGCCGTACCGCGCGGCGTCGTGCAGGGTCTCCACCTCAGGCGTCGGCGCGGGCGCCGCGGGCGCGGCCGCGCCCCCGGGAACGTCCACGGGGATGTCCCCGCCCACCGCCGCGCGGATCGCGTCTTCGCCGCCGAGCTTGTCGTTGAGTTTCTTGAGGAACGCGGCGTCGTTGGAGTACTTCATCATCGCGCTCGGCCCGTTCTTCTGCACGTCCTGGAAGAACTCCTGGAAATCCGGGTCGTCCTTCAGGCCGGCGATGCGCTTCTGCATGTCGGGGTTGGAGATCATGTTGTTCATGGCGGCCATTTGCTTGGCGACCATCGGGTTGTTCATCATGCCCTGCATCTGCGCCATCTGCGCGTTCACCTTCTTGGCCGTCTCGGGATCCTTCATCGCCTGCTCGTACGCCGCCTGGATCTCCTTCAGCTTCTCGGGGTCCATGTTGCCCATCATGCCCGCGAGGTTGGGGGGGAGGCCCGCGAATGCGATCACGGAGGCGCCGCGCCGGGGGCCGAGCGAGACGGTGGCGGCGACGCCGCGCGCGCGCGTCGACGCCGAAGAGGGGGCGGGAGCGGACTTGGCGGATCGCGCGCGGACGGGCGCGGCGACGCGCGCGGCGCCGGCGGAGATGGTCATGGAAGCCATCTTAGTCGTCGTAGTATGCACGGGGAAAGTGCGGGTGGCGAGAGACGCGTCACGTGGGCGCTTCGCAAGTGTCGGAGTCGGCGCAGACGCAGGCGCTCGTGGCCGAGAATCGAGGAAAACTGATAAGGCGAGATCCTCCATCAGGCGAAACGAACCCTGAATCGAGGGTTTATTAAGACTCCGAGACGGCGCATTTTCGAACTTTTGTGACTGACACTTGTGCCAATAAAACTCGACTTCTCGACTCCACGTGCATCTCGGGGACTGCCACGTGCTCAAGGTTTACCGACGGATCGTGAACCCGATGCCGTCACATCGCTCAGGGCTTCGCTGGACCTTCCCGTCCTCCGATCTCCAAATCTCACGACGGCGCCCGCTCGACGCGCCCTCGCCACCGCGCTTCACTCGGTTCGCGCGCTCATCGCGTCGTCCGTCGCACCCGCCGGCACCCAGTCGCACCCCGCCGCGTCGACGTTTCGCACGTTCGGCTCCAACATGGTCGCCTCCGCCGTCGCGCCCGCCGCGGCCGCGCCCTGCGCGGCGCGCGCGGCGCTGCGCCGCGCGCCGCAGGCGCGGCGCCTGCACACCTGCCGCTCTGTGGCCGCGCCTATTGCGCCCGTGGAGATGAAGCCGCCGGCGAACCTGCACGGGTTCAAGCTCCTGCGCGAGGAGTACGTCGCGGAGTACGACGCCAAGGTGTTTCTGTTCGAGCACGAAAAGACGGGCGCGGAGGTGATGTCTCTGTCCAACGATGACGAGAACAAGACCTTCGGTGTGACGTTCCGCACCCCCCCCGCGAACTCCACCGGCATCCCGCACATCCTCGAGCACTCCGTGCTGTGCGGCTCGCGCAAGTACCCCATCAAGGAGCCGTTCGTGGAGCTCATCAAAGGGTCGCTCAACACGTTCCTCAACGCCATGACGTACCCGGACCGCACGTGCTACCCGGTGGCGTCGTGCAACCTGCAGGACTTCAGGAACCTCGTGGACGTGTACCTGGACGCGGTGTTCCACCCGAGGTGCATGACCAACGAGAAGACGTTCCTGCAGGAGGGCTGGCACTACGAGCTGGACTCTCCGGAGGGCGAGATGACGTTCAAAGGGGTGGTGTTCAACGAGATGAAGGGCGTGTACTCGAGCCCGGACTCGGTGTTGGCGCGCGAGGCGCAGCAGGCACTCTTCCCCGACAACACGTACGGCGTGGACTCCGGCGGGGACCCGCGCGTCATCCCCGACTTGTCCTTCGAAGAGTTCAAGGCTTTCCACGGTAAGTTCTACCACCCCTCCAACGCGCGCCTGTGGTTCTACGGCGACGACGACGTCGAGGAGCGCCTCGAGCTCCTCGACTCGTTCCTCGGCGAATTCGAGCGCGAAGAGGTGGACTCCGCCGTCGCCACGCAGCCGTTTTTCGCCGAGCCCAAGCGCGTGGTGGCATCGTACGTCGCGGGCGAGGGCGAGGAGCAGCAGACGTCCTTCGTGCAGGTGAACTGGCTCCTGAACGACGGCCCGTTCGACCAGGAGACCGCGCTCGCGGTCGGGTTCCTGGACAACCTGCTGATGGGCTCGCCGGCGGCGCCGCTGCGCATGGCGCTGGAGGAGTCGGGGCTGGGCGAGGCCATCGTGGGCTGGGGCCTGGAGGACGAGCTCCGCCAGCCCACGTTCGCGATCGGGCTCAAGGGCGTCGCCAAGGAGGACATCCCGAAGGTGGAGAAGCTCATCGAGGACACCATCGCGGCAATCGCAAAGGACGGGTTCACGCAAGCCGCGATTGACTCGTCCGTGAACACCATCGAGTTTTCCATGCGCGAGAACAACACCGGGCGCTTCCCGCGCGGTTTGTCGCTGATGCTGCGCTCGCTCAGCGCGTGGCTGTACGACGGCGACCCGGTGATGCCCCTGCGCTTCGAGGAGCCGCTCGCGCAGCTCAAGAAGCGCATGGCCGAGGAGGACGTGTTCCGCCCGCTCATCAAGAAGCTGCTCATCGACAACACGCACCAGGTCACGGTCGAGCTCAACCCAGACAAGGCCATGGCCAAGGCTCAGGACGACGAGGAGAAGGCGCGCATCGCGGCGCACCGCGACGGCCTCTCCCCCGAGGAGATCGAGAAGGTTGTCGCGGAGACGGAGGAGCTCAAGCGGCTGCAAGAGACGCCGGACTCCGCAGAGGCGCTCGCGTGCGTCCCCACGCTCCTGGTGTCCGACATCCCCAAGGAGGCCAAGTCCATCCCCACGGACGTCGGCGCCGTCGGCGCCACCGAGCTGCTCACGCACGACATCGCCACCTCCGAGATTCTGTACGCCGAGCACCTCATGGTACGCGGCGCGCGCGCGCGCGCTCGTTCGCGGGTTTTGGATTTTCCCGACACTTCGTTTCTATCTCTCCGCGCGACACACGGCAGGGCGTGTGCCCACGCCCATCTGCACTGCATACCACGCCGCGCGCGGGCCTCGCTGAAAAGTGGGCCATCGCGCGTCGGCACATTAGTCAGTGCGAGAAGACACGTAGACGCCGCTATAATGCGGCGCGCGGGGCGTTTCACTCCGCGCCCGTTTCGCTGCGACGTCACATCTGATTCGCTCGTTCGGTTCGCGACCGACGCTCGCCAGCGTCGCCGCGCGACAAACGAGACCCTCGGGATTCCGCTGACGATACGCGAACCTCCGACCCCGAAACCGACAGGACCTGCACGCGGTCCCCATGGAGCTGATGCCGCTGGTGCCGCTGTGGTGCCGCGCCATGCAGCGCATGGGCACATCCAAGC
>MDSV01166778.1_pt1 | contig 17730 bp, 16 predicted proteins | sample 810851 | NCBI WGS metagenome assembly MDSV01 (sample SAMN05326640, study PRJNA326480) | marine metagenome | isolation source: seawater | place: Atlantic Ocean: North East | collected 2012 | reverse complement strand
CAATAAACTTAATATTGTGTTCTTCTATAATTTCTGCAAATCTTTGATTTTCACTTAAAAACCCATATCCAGGATGAATACCATCTGCATTAGTTAATGTAGCTGCTGTGATAATCGCTGGAACATTTAAATAGCTTGATTGTGCCGATGCTGGCCCTACACATATACTTTCATCTGCCATTCTTACATGCATTGCACTTTCATCAGCCTCTGAATGAATTGCAACTGTTTTGATTTCAAGTTCTTGACAGGCTCTTAATACTCTTAAAGCTATTTCGCCCCTATTTGCGATTAAAATTTTTTTGAACATTATTCAAAAATCAAAAGATGATCTCCGAATTCAACTGGCTGACTATTTAAAGCAATAATCTTTTTAATTACACCTGATTTAGGAGCTTTGATTTCATTAAAAGTTTTCATCGCTTCTATCAATAAAAGAGTATCTCCAGCTTTAACATGTTGGCCAACTTTAACATATGCTGGAGAATTGGGATCAGCTGAAAGGTAAGCAACTCCAACCATAGGAGATTTAACTATATTCTCCTCTTTTATATCTTCATTAGCTATTTTTTCTTCTAAATTTGTTTTATTAGATTTAGGTAATTTCTCAGTTATAGGACTAACAATACTTGATGATTCAGTAGATAATTCAATCTCATAATCACCTTTTTTAATTTTAATTCTAGTTAATCTACTTAATTTTGTTTCTTTGGTTATTAATTTTATATTCTCTATATCGTTTTTATCAATTTTAGTCATTGTGTCTCACTATAAATTAAATTTTTAATTGCATCAATTGCTAGGACATATCCATTTTCACCAAAACCACATATAATTCCATTAACTGACTCAGAAGTGAGACTTTTTCTTCTGTAATCCTCTCTGGCATATATGTTAGATATATGTATTTCTATTTTAGGTTTTGTAGTTGCTCTAAGTGCATCAAGTAAAGCAATTGAAGTATGGGTGAATGCAGCAGGATTAATTATAATTCCATCAAAGTCAGTGTCAACAGAGTGAATTTTTTCTATTAATTCACCTTCATGATTACTTTGAAAAAAAGAACATTCAATATTATTTTTTTTACAATGCTGATCACATAAGGATTTTATATTTTCTAAAGTTGTATCTCCATAAAATTTTTTTTCCCTATTCCCAAGTAGATTTAAGTTGGGTCCATTTATTATAAGTATTTTTTTCATTTTTATCTTTTATTTAAAATGTTTGCTTAAAGCAAGTTTTTGGTTTTGATAATTAGAATTGATATTTGAGCCATATACCACAGATGTTTTTTTATTCAATTTTTCGTACTTGATTCTAGCAATAGTTTGACCATCTTCAAGTATGAAAGGTAGCTCATTGGTTTTAACCTCTAAAACTGCGTAAGATCCCATTGGATCACCAAAACCTGGGTCAAAAAAACCAGCGTAATGAACTCTAAAATCTCCAATTCCAGTATCATAAGGTATCATCTCTCCTGCCAGATCATTTGGAATTCTAATTTTTTCTTTTGATTTTAGAATATAAAATTTATTTTTTTCAATAACTAAGGTTTTATTCAATGGTCTTAATGGTTTCCAAAATTTTTTTGTTTCATAAAATTTAAATTTATTAAAGTTTATATGTGATGTTATTTTTTTAGCTACATATGCGCAGATCTTTTTATCATTAGAGAGATCAACGGATACTTTTAGGCCATTATCAATAATATTTTTTTTGGAACTAAAAATTAAGGTTTTATTTTTATTAATTTTTTTTAATTTCTCATCATTTAAATAATTGTTTATTTTTTTTATTAAGCGCATTTGATTGAGTTTATCGCCTTGTTTAAATTTAATATCAAATGATCTTGTGGTTATTTCAATAAACATTTCACCTTTATAATTACTTGGTATTTTTTCATATTCATCGCAATAATCTAATATTGTTCTACAAAAAATGTTCAGCCTACCAGTACTACTTTTAGGATTACAATGGCCCTTAATAGAATTTGTTAATTTTAATCTTTCATTGAGTTTAACAATATAAGTTTTATTTTTTTTTAAAATTTTTGAAGTTCGTAAATTTATTTTTTTTTTATAAATTGTAGAAAGTTTATCACGAACCTTAGAATTTGGGCTTAAAAAACTTGTATTAATTTCATAACATTCGTTGCTTAAAGTCAAGTCAATGCTAGAAGGTTGAATTTGAATTTCGTAATTTTTTAAACCTATAATTTTTTTTTTCTTATATAAAGACAAATAATCTTCATATACCAAGGCTCCATTCATTATTTAAGTATACAGTTTTATTAATTTTTTTAAATTATAATCTTTTGTGTTTTCTTTAATTTCAATGAGCTTTTGATCTAAATTATTTTTATTAAATAAAATTGCTTCAAAAAAACTTATCCAATCATTTAATTCTAAAATTTTTGATAAACTATATAATTTTGTTATCAAAGTTTTATTATATGGAAAGGAATTTAATAAAACTTGATTCTCAAAAAAAAACTTTTCATTTAAATTTTCATCTTTTTTAAAATCAATATTTACAAAAATATTGTATTTAGCATACTTATTATCAGGTTGGTTTATTAAAATTTTTTTGTAAAATTCAGTTGCTTCTTTATTATAACCATATGATAATAAGATATCTGCCTTTGTTTCTAATAAAAAAATATTATTATCATATCTGGGTATTAGCAGATTCAAAATTTTAAGACTTTCGATAAGACTTCCTGATTTTGATTTTTTTATTGAGTCATAATATATTCTTTGATCTTTTTTTAATTTTTTAATGAAACCTTTATTTGTGTAAGCCATAAATTTAGCTTTGATAAAATTAAATTCATTTTCTAGTTTTAAATCGTAATTATAATTTTTTAGATTTTCATTTAAATCAATTATTTCATATCTTGTCTTAAATAATGGGTGTGTTGAGAATTTTTTTAATTCTTCATCAATGGTATCGAATTCAGTTTTATTTTCTAAAAGCAAAAGAAATTCTTTTATTGAATTGGTAGGAAGATTTAAATTATTTAAAGTATCAACTGCATAAAAATCAGCTTCTATTTCTTGCTCTTGAGAAAAATTTAAATAACGATTGTTAATTGCAGTTTGATTGAACACAATAGTATTTATTAATTCTGGCTGTCCAATTATCATTGATCCAACTACTGAAGCTAAATTTCCATATCCTCCAATTTTTTTAAGGTTATTTATTTTCATTTTTCTTTTCGTAATATGAAAATTTGCAATGTGGCCAATTTCATGTGCCAAAACAGCTAAAACTGAAACATAGTCTGGAGAATAAATAAACAAACCAGAAGATAAATGAATTACATTATCTTCAGTTACGAATGCATTGGGAAAATCATCATTTATAATTTTAATATCTATTTTTTTTTTTAAAAGAATTAACCGATATTATATCTAGATATATATTTTCTATAAATTTTTCTGTTTGATAATCATAAATTTGTGATGAATATAAAAATTTAGAAAATAATAAAATTATATAAAATAGAATTTGATGATAAATGTTAAGACCACCAACCAGTTTTTTCTTCAATTTCTAATTCTCCTTTTTGTGATTCTTTATCTTCCTTTTGGACTTTTTTAAGATTATTTTTTTTTGATTTTTCTTCAATAATATCTTCACTAATAATTTTATCTTCATTTTTTTTCTTTTTGATTAATACCTTTTTTTTTATTTTAGATTTCTTTGTCACAATCTTTTTTTTGATTATTCTTTTTTTGGTATTATTTTTTTCTTTAATTTGTATTTTATTATTTTCAAGCTCAACTAGTGGCTCATGTAAAGATAATTTATTATCAAAAACAAACCTAATTTTTGACTTATAAGTATTTTCCAAATTTGATATTTCATTATTTTTGTTGTTTATTAATGTTTCAGCAAGTGAAGTATTGCATTGAACTATAATATCTTGCCCTTCTGTAATTTTTTCTTTTATAACTTTAATAATCTGTTCACTAATTGCATCTATATTCAAAATTAATCCAGAGCCATTACAATAGTTGCATTTGTCAAAAGTTTTATCGATCAGGCTAGACCTTAATCTTTGTCTAGAAAGCTCTAACAGGCCAAACATACTAATTCTTCCAACTTGAATTCTAGCTCTATCTCTATATAAAGCCGATTTAATAGCCTTCTCAACTTTAAAGTTATTTCGATAATCATCCATATCTATAAAATCAATTACAACTAGGCCACCTAAATCCCTTAGCCTTAATTGCCTTGCTATTTCATTAGCAGCTTCTAGGTTAGTTTTTAAAGCTGTGTTTTCTATATTTCTTTCTGCTGTATTTTTACCAGAATTAACATCAATAGCGACCAAAGCTTCAGTAGTGTTTATAACAATTGAACCGCCAGATTGAAGTTTTACAGTGAGACTGAAAAGGTCATTTATTTGATTTTCAATATTATGTTCTGCATAAAGAGATTTTTCAGTATCTTTGTGAATTTTTATCTTTTTAGTTTGACTTGGTGTTAATGCTTTAGATAATTTTTTTATTTTTTCAAAAGCTTCTTTACCTTCCACATATATTGATTCAACATCTTCTGTTAACATATCTCTTATAGTTCTTTTTAATAAACTTCCTTCTTCATAAATCAGTTTAGGCGCTTCTGATTTTATAGTCAGCTCTCTAATCTTATTCCATTGTGTTGTTAAAGAAGATATATCTTTTGCAAATTCTTTTTTTGATCTACCTATTCCAGCTGTTCTAACTATAATAGACATTTTTTCAGGAATACTAACTGAAGATAAAATATTTTTTAATTTTTTTCTTTCCTCAACATCGCCAATCTTTCTTGATATACCATCATTATTTAGACTGTTAGGCATTAGAACACAATATCTACCTGCAAATGATAGGAAAGTTGTTAGTGCAGCGCCTTTTAAACCTCTTTCTTCTTTATTTACTTGAACTAATATTACCTGTCTCGGTTTTATAACATCTTGTATTTTGTATTTTTTAAAAAAATTAATATATTCTTTTTTTGGATTTAATGACCTAATTTTTATATTTTTGTTATCATAATTTTCATCATGATCCACATCTTGTTCTTTATCTGCATTTTCGCTTTTTTTTAAGTTTTTTAAATCTTTTTCATTATTATCTTCATTACTATTATCTGATAACTTATCATAAAGTATTTTAACTTCTTCTTGATCAGAAGTGGGAATTTTAAAATAATCAGGGTGAATTTCTGTTAGAGGCAGAAAACCATTTCTATTTACCCCAAAATCTACAAAAGCAGCTTGTAGAGAGGGCTCAACTCTGGTTATTTTCGCTAGGTATACATCACCTTTAACTGAATTCTTTTTATTAGATTCTATTTCAAAATCATCTAGTTTATCATTATCCGTGACTGCAATTCTTGTTTGATCTGTATTTGATGCATCAATAAGTATTTTTTTTGACATTTATTTGAAACTCCGTTGTATAATTTATATAATTTGTTCATTAATTTGAGAATTTGTATAAGTATTTTATTTGTTAATTATGACCTATTGTCATATTTTAATCTATTTCACAATCTAGTTTTGCTATTATGTTAAAATATTTAAGATTATTATTAATTATATTCTTCATATCAGTAGTTTCTACTATTTCATTATTTTTCATAGTTTTATGGAAATATAGCCCTGAATTACCAAGTTATAATAAAATACTTGAATATAAACCAGAGCTATCTTCAAGGCTTTATAGCTCCAATGGAATCTTGCTAAAATCTTATCATCGTCAAGAAAGAATATTCATACCCATTGAGAGAATTTCTGATGATCTAATTAATGCTTTTTTATCTGCAGAAGATAAAAAATTTTATTTTCATAATGGGATAGATTTTATTGCCATTATTAGAGCAGCAATATTTAATTTTCTTTCAATTTTTAATGATCAAAAAATTATTGGTGCTTCCACAATAACCCAGCAGGTTGTTAAAAATCTACTTTTATCAAATGAAGTTAGTTTTGAAAGAAAAATTAAAGAAGCACTTTTAGCAATTAGAATAGAAAATATTTTAAATAAGGAACAAATATTAGAATTATATTTAAATGATATTTATTTGGGTTATAGATCATATGGTGTAGCTGCTGCTAGCCTAAATTATTTTAATAAATCAATTAATAAGCTAGATTTGGCTGAGATAGCTTTTTTGGCTTCTTTGCCAAAAGCTCCGAGTAATTACAATCCAAAAAAAAATTATGATAAAGCTATTAAAAGAAGAAATTGGGTAATTGATAGAATGTATGAAAATGGCTTTATAACTTATTCAGATCTTAATTTTAAAAATAAGCCAATTGAAATATTTGATAGAGAAAACAAAACTTACATCGGAGCTGATTATTTCTATGAAGAAATAAGAAAAAATCTTTTTTTAAGTTTTGGTAAAGAGAAATTATATTCTGAGGGTCTTATCATTAAAACTTCACTAAACACAACTTTACAATCTATAGCTGAAAATTCTCTGATTAATGGGCTCATTAAATATGATAAAAATCAGGGTTGGAGAGGTGTACTTGCAAATACAATTGAAGACAATGTCAAAATTAATGATTTAATTAAAGAACAAGTCAACCCCTTTCCAAATCAATGGAAGTTAGCAAAAGTAAATAAATTAAATTTAAACTTTTTATTTTTAACAGACCAAGATATGTCAAAAATAACTGTCGACCTTAATCATAGTTCCAATAATTGGTTAGCTAATAAAAAATTTAATGAAGGTGATTTAGTATATGTAGAAAAAAGAGAGTCTCAATATATTATCCGACAAATTCCTCAAGCTAATGGAGCTATAATTGTTATTGATCCTCATTCTGGTGATATACTTGCAATGTCAGGTGGGTTTAGCTTTAAACTAAGTCAGTTTAATAGATCTACACAAGCTAAAAGGCAACCAGGATCAGCTTTCAAACCTTTTGTTTATCTTTCTGCTTTAAAACAAGGATATACTCCATCAACTTTAATTTTAGATGCTCCATATGTTGTTGATCAGGGACCTAATTTACCTAAGTGGAAACCTGCAAATTACACTGAAGAGTTTTATGGTCTTACAACTATGAGAACAGGTATAGAAAAATCAAGAAATCTAATGACTATAAGGCTAGCAAATAAAATTGGCGTAGAAACAATTTTATCCTCTGCTGAAGATTTTGGTATTAGTAAATATTTAGAAAAAAATATGTCAATGTCTCTAGGAACTGGTTTAGTTACATTAATGGATTTAACAAATGCTTATGGCATTATTGCAAACGGTGGTAAAAAAATTAAACCAAAATTTATTAAAAGCATTTATTCCAAAAATGGTAACAAAATTTTTGATAATTCAAATAAAATTTGTAAAAATTGTATCAAAAATGAATTTGATAATATTCATGAATTACCTAATTTCAAAAATACCCTTGATGAAGTTCTTGATCCAAAAATAGCTTATCAAATTACTTCAATGCTTGAAGGAGTAGTAAAGAGAGGAACGGCAAAAAGTTTAAAAGGTCTTAAAATACCTCTTGCTGGGAAAACTGGCACTACTAATGATAATAAAGATGCTTGGTTTATTGGTTTTGCACCTGACTTAGTTATTGGTGTTTACATAGGTCATGATAATCCAAAAAACTTAGGTTATAAGCAGACTGGATCATCGGTAGCTGTTCCGATATTTAAAGATTTTATAAAAAAATCTGATACGAATAAAAATAAAACACCTTTTAGAATACCTTCGGGTTTAAGTTTTGTTAATATTGATGAAAAGAGTGGACTTCCATCAAATAAAAAAGGGAGTATCATGGAAGCTTTTGTTGAAGGAACAGAACCTTTCACAATGAGTGATGTTAATATTTTAGATAATTTAGGTATAATTAATAATTCCATTTCTGGCACAGGTGGTTTATTAAACAATTAATGAGCTCAAAAGAAAAAATTGAAACAATTTTAGAAAATGTCAAAAATAACTATGATTTGCTGAGGAGGGGGGTTTGACTTTTCTGAATTAAAAAAAGAATTAAAAAAGCTTGAAATTGAAAGTGAAAAACCAGATATTTGGAAAGAAGATAGTGCTAAGTCATTATTTCAAAAAATTAAAAATATTAAAAATAAAATAAAAGATTTTGAAAGTATTAAGGAAAACCTAGATTATATTCAGGATTTGTTTCAAATTGCAATTTCTGAAAACAATGAAGAATATTTTGATCAACTTTTGCCAGAATGTGAAAATCTTCTCACTATCTCAAATAAATCAAGATTAGAAAACTTAATGAGTGAAAGTGTAGACTCTAATAATATATTTCTTGAAATACATGCTGGTGCAGGAGGTACCGAAAGTCAAGATTGGGCTGAAATGCTAGTAAGAATGTATATTCGATGGGCTGAGAAACACGAAGCCAAAGTAGTACTCATTCAGGAGACAAAAGGAGAGGAGGCAGGAATTAAATCTACTACAATAAAAATAGAGAGAGCTTATGCTTATGGATGGCTAAAAAGAGAAAGTGGAATACATAGATTAGTGAGAATATCTCCCTTTGATAGTAATAAAAGAAGACATACTAGTTTTGCAAGTGTTTGGGTTTATCCAGAAGTAGATGATAAGATTGATATTGAAATAAATGAATCAAATTTAAAGATTGATACTTATAGAGCTTCTGGCGCTGGAGGGCAGCATGTTAATACAACAGATAGCGCAGTAAGAATTAAGCATATTCCTACTGGAATTGTTGTTCAGTGTCAGAATGATAGATCCCAGCATAAAAATAAAGCTTATGCAATGAATATGTTAAAATCAAGAATTTATGAATTTGAAATTCAAAAAAGAATTGAAAAAGAAAATATTTTGAATAATCAAAAAAAACAGATTGGTTGGGGCAGTCAAATTAGGTCATATGTAATGCATCCGTATAAACTTATAAAAGATTTGAGGACTAATTATGAGTCTTCTAATGTTAATGATGTGTTGGATGGAGAAATTGATAGTTTTCTTGAAAAATCTCTTTCTTTATAGGCTAATTAATTTTTAATATTCCAATATTTTTTTTACCAACACTAATTTTTATATTTGATTTATTATAGCAAGATTTAAGGGAGAAATTTGATGAATTAAAAATTATACCATCAATTTTAATTCCTTTTGATTGAATTAATCTTTTTGTATCACCTCTACTCTTTGTTAAATTTAATTTTTCAACTGCATCTAAAATTGAAAAGTTATCATTACATAATTCAGATGATTTAATTTCATATGTAGGAATTCTATCATCAATTGTGTTTTTATTAAAAATATTATTAGCTATATCTTTTGCTTCATTTGCAGACTTAATTCCTCTTGTAATTTTTGTTACCTCAAAGGCAAGAATCTTTTTTGCTTCATTAATTTCTTGTCCTTTTAATTGTGATAATTTTTTGATTTCTTTTAAATTTAATTTTGTAAATAACTTTAAAAATTTTTCGACTTCTTCGTCTTTAATATTTCTCCAAAATTGATAGAAGTCAAAATTACTTAGTTTTAATTCATCTAACCATATTGCACCTTTTGCAGTTTTACCCATTTTAGAACCATCAGAGTTAGTTATAAGGGGAGAAGTAAGGGCAAAAGCTTTTTTATTAAGTTTTTTTCTGATTAGATCAATACCATTTACAATATTGCCCCATTGGTCAGAACCACCCATTTGGAGGACGCAGTTAAAATTTTTTCTTAAATGATAAAAGTCATATGACTGAAGCAACATATAATTAAATTCTAAAAAAGTTAATGGCTGTTCTCTATCCAATCGATTCTTAACTGATTCATAAGTTAGCATTTTATTAATCGTTAGCTTTGAACCTATATCTCTTAAAAATTCAATGTAGTTTAAATCAGCAAGCCAATCATAATTATTTATTATTGAACCTCTGTTTTCCAAATTAATAAACTTACTAAATGTTTTTTTAATTTTTTTAATATTCTCATCAATTTCGCTAAGACTTATGATCTTTCTTGTAGTATCTTTGCCAGAGGGATCGCCAACTAAGGTAGTCCCACCACCAACTAATGCAATTGTATTGTGGTTATAGTGATCCAACCAATTTAGTAACATTAATTGAACTAAGCTACCAATATGAAGACTGTCACTAGTAATATCAAAACCAATATAAGCGGTTATTTTTTTTTTAGACATTAAAACATCTAAACTTTCAATATCACTTACTTGATAAATAAAACCACGTGATTTTATTTCATTTAAAAAGTCTGATTTAACTTTCATATAATTATTATTAAGATTTTAGACTATCTTTAATGTAGCCATCAACAATATTAGTAAATTCATTAGAATAATTCTCAAAAAAATGATCAGCGCCTTTCACAGATTTGAATTTAATATCTACTTTTTTCTGTTTTTGTAATTTTTCTGATAAAATTTTAGAAGAGTCGAAAGATGCTATGTTGTCTTTATCCCCATGTATTATCATTCCTGATGAAGGGCAAGGAGCTAGAAAACTAAAATCTCTTGTATTTGCTGGAGGGGACACACATACAAATCCATTAAGTTCTGGCCTTCTCATCAATAATTGCATAGCTACCCATGCACCAAATGAAAAGCCAGCCACCCAACATATTTTAGAATTGGTATTATATTGTTGTAACCAATCTAAAATACTAGCTGCATCACTTAATTCGCCCTCACCATCGTCGTATATACCTTGACTTTTGCCAACACCTCTAAAATTAAACCTGATTGTAGAAAAGCCATTATTTATAAAAGTTTTATAAAGCTTGAATACTACTTTAGTATTCATTGTTCCACCTCTTGATGGATCTGGATGTAAAATTAAAACTATAGGAGATTGATCGTTGTTGTTGTGAGTGTATTTTGCTTCAATTTTACCCTCAGGTCCTGGAATTAATAAATCGACCATAATGTCAAAGCTATTATTGCAGTAAAATGACTTTGTAAATATATAGATTAACTTAATTATGAATTCACTAGGTTTTGATAAGAAAGAGAAGGATACAAAAGTAATTGTTGCTATGTCTGGAGGCGTTGATAGCTCAGTTGCTGCTGTACTGCTAAAAAATGAAGGTTATGATGTAACTGGTGTAACTCTTAGGTTATATAATCAACCTAATTCCTCTAAATCTAAGTCATGTTGTGCGGGTGTAGATATTAATGATGCTAAAAAAGTAGCAGAACAGTATAATTTTCCTCACCATGTATTTGATTATCAGGATAAATTCTACAATGGAGTTATTAGGAATTTTGTAGACTCTTATGCAAATGGAGAAACACCAGTTCCATGTATACAGTGCAATCAAACAGTTAAATTTTCTGATTTGCTAATTGAGTCAAAAAAATTAAATGCGGATACTCTTGTTACAGGCCATTATGCAATCAGAGAAGGAGGTTTAAAAGGATCTAAACTTTTTAAAGCAAAAGATAAAACTAAAGATCAAAGTTACTTCTTATTTGCAACTCTTCAAGATCAATTAGATTATTTACGTTTTCCTCTTGGAAATTATTTAAAAACTGAAATTCGCAACATGGCTAATGAATACAATTTAATTGTTAGTGAAAAACCTGATAGCCAAGATATATGTTTTGTAACCTCTGATTCCTATAGGGAATTAATAAATAAACTTCAACCAGACATAAATAAAGAAGGACATATTTTTGATATTGAGGGTAATAAAATAGGAACTCATAAAGGAATAGCTAATTACACTGTAGGTCAAAGAAAAGGAGTAGGAGTTGGCGGTCAAGAAAAACCACTTTATGTTAAAGAGGTTAACAAAGATCAGAATTATATTGTTATAGCTCCATATGATAAATTACAAAAAAATAAAATTTTCTTTAAAAATATAAATTTGCTGGATGATGTAATTAAAAATCAAGAGCTTGAATGTTCAGCAAAAATAAGATCTACACAAGATGAAATTCCAGGAAAATTATATTTAAATGGAAAAAAAGGATATTTTCTATTTTATGAGGCAATTTCAGCCACATCTCCTGGACAGGCTTGTGTATTCTACAAAAAAGATCAAGTTTTAGGTGGAGGTTGGATAACATAATATTTAGAATTGATTCTAAATTTACCTATTTTTAGTTGAAATAACTGGATTTTTTATAATAAAACCTTATTTGATTATTTGTGGATATTCAAACTACTAAAACATTAGATAAAATAGCAAAGGACAAATACAAATATGGCTTTGTTACTGATATTGATACAGATAGACCAAAAAAAGGACTTAATGAAGATACTATCAAGTTTATTTCCCAAAAGAAAAATGAGCCAGAATGGATGTTATCTTGGAGGCTTGAGTGTTATAAAAAATGGTTAAAAATGCCCAAGCCTAATTGGGCAAACCTTAGCTTTCCCGATATTGATTATCAAGATATTTATTATTACTCTGCTCCTAAAGGTTTTGAAAAAAAACCTAAAGATTTAAGTGAGGTAGATCCCAAACTAATTGAAACTTACAATAAATTAGGAATACCTCTTGAAGAACAAAAAGTTTTAGCAGGTGTTGCTGTTGACGCTGTCTTTGATAGTGTTTCCGTTGCAACAACCTACAAAGGAGAGTTGGAGAAACTTGGAATTGTTTTCTGCTCAATAAGTGAAGCTATTAAAACACATCCTGAACTTGTTAAAAAGTACTTAGGCTCAGTGATACCACCAGGTGACCATTCATTTTCTGCATTAAACTCTGCAGTGTTTACAGATGGATCATTTGTTTATATTCCTGAAGATGTTAAATGTCCGATGGAGCTTTCAACGTATTTTAGGATTAATGCAGAAGAAACTGGACAGTTTGAAAGAACATTAATTATAGCCGATAAAGGAAGTTATGTAAGTTACCTTGAGGGTTGTACTGCCCCACAGAGAGACACAAATCAATTGCATGCTGCTAATGTTGAATTAATAGCACTAGAAGAAGCTGAGATTAAATATTCTACAGTTCAAAATTGGTATCCAGGTGATGAAGATGGAAAAGGTGGAATATATAATTTTGTTACTAAAAGAGGTTTGTGCAGCGGTAAAAATAGTAAAATATCTTGGACCCAAGTTGAAACCGGATCAGCTATTACTTGGAAGTATCCAAGCTGTATCCTCAAAGGTGATAATTCTATTGGTGAATTTTATTCCGTAGCAATAACAAATAATTATCAGCAAGCAGACACCGGTACAAAGATGACGCATATTGGTAAAAACACTCGTAGTAAAATAATTTCAAAAGGTATTTCTCTCGGTAATTCTCAAAATACTTATAGAGGAAATGTATCTTTTTTGAGAAAAGCTAATAAGGCTAGAAATTATACTCAATGTGACTCTCTCTTAGTCGGAAACAAGTGTGGAGCACACACCATTCCGTATATAGATTCTAAAAATAATACTGCTGTAGTAGAGCATGAGGCGTCAACATCAAAGATTAATGAAGACCAGCTTTATTATTGTAGACAAAGAGGGCTTAGTCATGAAGAAGCAGTTTCATTAATTGTAAATGGATTTTGTAAACAAGTTCTTCAAGAATTACCAATGGAGTTTGCTGTTGAAGCTCAAAAATTAGTCTCTATTTCATTAGAGGGAAGTGTAGGATGATTTTTCTTAATATTAATAATTTAAATGTTTCAATTGAAGGAAAAAAAATCTTAGATGATTTTAACCTTACAATAAACAGTGGAGAAGTACATGCCATAATGGGGCCAAACGGATCTGGAAAAAGTACATTGGCCAATGTATTAGCTGGCAATGAAGATTATGAAGTCAATTCAGGAAAAATAATATTTAAGGATCAAAATCTTTTAGATTTAAATATTGAGGAGCGAGCGCAAAAAGGTGTTTTTTTAGCTTTTCAATATCCAGTTGAAATTCCAGGCGTCAACATTACTCCATTTTTACATGCATCAATTAATTCAAAACTTAAAAATGAAAAACAGCCAGAGCTTGACAGTTTATCATTTGCGAAACTACTAAGAAAAAAAGCTGAAGAGCTCGGTATTAGTACTGAGATGTTAAAAAGATCTGTAAACACTGGGTTTTCTGGTGGAGAAAAGAAGCGATACGAAATTCTTCAAATGAGTGTACTTAATCCTGAATTTACAATTTTTGACGAAACTGACTCTGGTCTTGATGTAGATGCTTTAAAAATTGTAACTGAAGGTATTAATAGATTCAAAAATGAAAAAAATTCTTTTTTAATTATAACTCATTATCAAAAACTATTAGATTATATTCGTCCTGACTATGTTCACGTTATGCGTAATGGAAAAATTGTAAAATCAGGTGACGTTTCTCTAGCAGGTGAAATCGAGGCATATGGCTATCAAAAATTTTAGATGACTCTTGAAGATAATTTTAACTACCACTCAAAGAAATATTTATTTTCTAATGATGATTTATTATCTAATGAAAGAACCAAAATATTTAACAAAATTAAATCAAAAGAATTTGATAAAAAAAATAATGAAAGTCTGAAAAATATATCATTTTCAGACCTGACTACTTTTGATTATTATCATAAATTTGCGAGTGAGAATTCAAAGATTACCTTAATAGATAAAAATATTTATAAGATTTATTTAGTCAATGGAATTTGTAAAAACTATGAAGATGATAACATCAAAATAAGGAATATTACAAATCTTGATTCTAAAATATTTACGATTGATAAAGATAATAATTTTGATGATTTAATAATTGATTTTAATAAAATTTTTCTAAACTCGGGAATAATGATTAATGTTAAAAAAAATACTAAACTCAAATTATTTTTTAAACATAGTGTTGATGAAAATTCAACAATATTTCAAAATAACTTTTTTACCTTTGAAAATAATTGTCAAGTAGAATTAATGGATGAATTTTATTTATCACACAATACTATAAATAATATTAAATATAATATTCAGTTAAATGAAGGAGCAAATATTCAGCAAAATATTTATCAAAATTTTTCAAATTCTAGTAAGCTTTATTTAACTTCAAATTCTATCTGTGAAAAAAGTTCATCATTAACTCAAAACACATATAATTTTGCTAAAGGATTTGTAAGAAATTTTCATCACGCTAAATTAAATGGAAAATTTTCTAAAGCTTCTTTGAAAGGATGTTTTTTTTTAAAAGATAAAAATATTTGTTCAAATAAAACTTATGTTGTTCATAATGCAGAAAATTGTGAGAGCAATCAGACTTATAAAGGTATTCTAAATGATTATGCTAAGGCCAATTATTATAGTAATACTTTTGTATCTGAAAAAGCTCAAAAGACTGAGGGATATCAATTAAGCAAGGGTATTTTATTAACTGATAATTGTTCCTTTTTTTCTAAACCAGAACTAAGAATTTTTGCTGATGATGTTAAATGCTCTCATGGTTCAACTATTGGTCCTGTCGATGAAAGTGCTCTTTATTATCTAAGATCAAGAGGTATAAATAAAAATCAAGCTATGAAAATGATTATTTCTTCTTTTATTGAGGAGGATTTGATAGACCTAAATAAAAATATCGCTGAAAGAATTATTTTAAACTTGTCAGAATATTTAAATAGTTTGTCATAATGATTAAAAACTTAAAAAAAAGATTTCCTGTTTTTAAAAAAAATCCTGATTTAGTTTTTTTTGATACTGCGGCATCTGCTTTGAAAGTAGATAACATGATCAAAGCAATTACAGAATGCTACTCATATGAATATGCAAATATTCACAGAGGGATTTATGATTTGAGCTCAAAATTAACTAAACGCTATGAGGACGCTAGGCTATCAGTAAGTAAGTTTGTCAATTCATCTTCTTCAAATAATATTATTTTTACTAAGAGTGCAACAGAAGGTATTAATTTAGTAGCTTCTTGTTTGTCTAATAGTTTTTTTAATGATAACGATGAAGTATTAGTTACTTCTCTTGAGCATCACGCTAACTTAGTGCCCTGGCATTTAGTATCAAAAAAGATCAAAATTATTTCAGCCAAAATAACATCACACGGAGAATTAGATTATAAAGATTTATTAGAAAAGATAAGCTCTAAAACAAAACTCCTAGCAATTACACATATGTCAAATGTTACTGGTTCAATTACTAATTTTAGTGAAATTAAAACAAAAGCAAAAAAATTCAATATACCAATATTAATTGATGGTTGTCAGTATGTTCCCCATAAAAAACTCAACCTTATAGAACTTGATCCCGATTTTTATGTTTTTTCTGCACATAAGCTTTATGGACCATCTGGATTAGGGATACTCTATATGAAGGATGAATGGATAGATAGGCTTGGACCATACCAAGGTGGAGGTTCTATGATAAAAAATGTTGAAACTGACTCAAGTACATATCTTGATGGTTTCCAAAAATTTGAAGCAGGCACCCCACCAATAGCAGAGGTTATAGGTTTGTCATCATCTTTAGATTTTATAAATGAAGTTGGTATAGATAATATTTATAATTATGAAAATAATTTGACACAATATGCTTATGATCAAATGAAAAAAAATAATGATATGAAAATTTATGGGGATTTTAAAAATCAAACTTCAATAATTTCTTTTAATATAGATGGAGTGCATTTTAACGATCTTGCAATGTTATTGGATAAAAAAAACATTGCAATCAGAACTGGTCACCACTGTGCACAACCTTTCATGAAGTGTTTTAAAATATCAGGCAATGCTAGAATGTCTGTGGGAGTTTATAATACTAAGGATGATATAGATTATTTTATAAATTCTATTGATGAAGCTAAAACAATTTTAAAGTCATGAGCAAAAGTAATAAAAGTTTAAAAGATTTTTTACCAAATAATAAGGGAAGTTATATTAAAAAATTTAATATAGAAAGTTACACTAGTATAGTAAGTGAACAAAAAATTATCGAGTGTATTAAAACTGTTATGGACCCAGAAATCCCAGTCAATTTGTATGATTTGGGTCTGATTTATTCAATAATAATTAACGAAAATAATGTGCTTATTGAGATGACATTGACAAATCCAAATTGTCCAGTTGCAGGTCAAATGCCAGAAAATGTTGGAAAATCAATAGAGCATCTTGATGGTTTAAAATCTATTGAAGTGAGATTAGTATGGACGCCAGCTTGGAACAAGGGATTAATGTCAGAAGATGCAAAACTTGCTTTAGATATTTTCTAAAATATTATATAATAATTTAATGAGTAATATTCTAACAGTTACAGATCAAGCATCTATCGAATTAGAAAAAATTATTTCTTCAGCTCCAAAAGGTACAATAGGAGTAATAGTTGGAATTGATAAGTCAGGATGCAATGGTTATTCATATAAATTAGATTTTGCAAAAAAAAATGATGTTGAAAATCTTGATTATGTGCAACAAAAAAATGTTAAGGTATTTATTGATCCTAAAGCTACTATGTTTTTGCTTGGTAGTGAAATGGACTATTCAACTGACAAGTTGTCTTCTAGATTTGTTTTTAAAAATCCAAATGAAAAAAGTACATGTGGATGCGGAGAGTCATTTAGTATATAATTTTGATTAATGGCGGAGTAGCTCAGTTGGTCAGAGCGCACGGCTCATATTCGTGATGTCGGGGGTTCAAATCCCTCCTCCGCTACCACTCAATTAAAAACGGTCTTTAGATCACTAACTTTAATGAAAATGATTTCTTGAATTTTTATTTCTTTAGGAATAATAGAACAAATCATATCGCGGGGTGGAGCAGCCCGGTAGCTCGTCAGGCTCATAACCTGAAGGTCGTAGGTTCAAATCCTACCCCCGCAACCAAAT
>MDSV01003209.1_pt1 | contig 17735 bp, 14 predicted proteins | sample 810851 | NCBI WGS metagenome assembly MDSV01 (sample SAMN05326640, study PRJNA326480) | marine metagenome | isolation source: seawater | place: Atlantic Ocean: North East | collected 2012 | reverse complement strand
TATCTTGTACTGCCAGACCGCGAGGGTTAAACAGACAAAAAACATAGTTGAATACCAATCCAAGAAACGCGCTGGCTAATAAGGCGGCGCGTGACCCATCAATAAGACTACCGATAATGCCAAAGAGTAATGGCATCAGACAAGCAGCCAAGATACGCTTAAACGACTGTCCCCACGTGAGCCACTGACCCGCGTCATTGATGGTTTTCAATCGCCACGTTTGCATCCCCAATGTCTGACCACCACGGCGCCAAAATATGCCGTAGAAGGCCACCAGTGTCAGTACAAATGATGGCGTCATAATAGCGTTTTGATACCAAAGCGGTAGTGACTGGGCCTGTGAAGACTCGGTACCCGTCTCCATCGTTAGCAGCGTGCCAACTACGGTCAATATCGTACCCACCAAAAACAACAGCGCCAAAATCAGCATACCATCATACAAAATCGCCACCACCCGAGTTAAGGGTTTGGCAATCACCGCCTCTTGGGCAACTGTTAGCCTTTCATCCTCTTTAATATGACGAATTACCTTTTCGTCACGAATTAATGGGCTTTTACGCTTAGCATTCGACTCAATAGAAACATTTAACTTAACATCAACTTTTAACTTACTTTTCCGCATCTTATAAGCTCATAGCAAGCAGTGAATAGTAGTACTATTGTACCGTAATTTAAGTACTTAGCGTACCTTATGGTAAGACAAGATTTTTGATATAAGGGCAGAAAATTTACATTTAGAAGAAAATCAGAAGAGCAACAACGCATTTTATAAAAACAACAGACACAAAAAAATCGCCAAAATGTCATAAGACACGCGATTATTTTAGGTTTTGCTTAAACTTTAAAAAGGTAAGCTAGTATGCAAATGGTGCGCCTGGAGAGATTCGAACTCCCGACCCCTTAGTTCGTAGCCAAGTGCTCTATCCAACTGAGCTACAGGCGCGTATTTTGCATATCATTCACTACAGTGTTTAATAACAATTGCAGTAAATCAGGTTGGCTATTATATAGATAATATCGCTTGTGTCAACATCTTTTTTAATTAAAAACAAAATATTTTTTGATTTAATTATTAAGAATGTTTAACGCAATATACTGCGTTACTACTCTAATAATAACTGAATAAATGGCGGTGAAGGAGGGATTCGAACCCTCGATACGCTTACACGTATGGTTCCTTAGCAGGGAACTGGTTTCAGCCACTCACCCACTTCACCTAACGATTTAAGACATTTATAAAAATAAACACAGTATTGATGCTAACAATACGTCTTATGTCGTGGGCGAGTATTATAACAAAGCCAAAACGAATTGCAAGCGTTGTCTGCCGATTTAATGAGGCTTTTCTCATAATTATCGATATAAATGCTTTTCTCGCCTTTTAATACTTAAAATTACGCCATATTGCAAAAAAATACCACTGCTAAATTGATGATTCAGAACAGTCTCATTTGTTTTGATACTTTATACTTAATCTATAGGTGCTAGACTAAGATAGATTTTTTGGCAGTAGGTGGCTATAGTGTTTATCACTGATTATAAAATACCTAAAAGGAGCGGTTATGCGACCTGTCGTACTGTGTTTTTCTGGACTGGATCCCTCAGGCGGTGCTGGATTACAAGCGGACATTGAGGCCATCGGTCAATCTGGTGCGCATGCTGCCATTGCTTGTACGGCAGTCACGATTCAAAGCTCACAGCAGGTATTTGGCTTTGAGGCGTGCGCTGCCTCCTTAGTGCAAGCACAGGCCACTGCGGTGCTTGACGATTTACCTGTCAAAGCCATCAAGTCAGGTATGCTTGGTACCACTGACAATATCGCCATGCTAACCCAGTTGTTTGCTGAGCAAATAATAAGCCCTGATACCCCGTTTGTATTAGACCCTGTATTAGTCGCCAATAGCGGTGGCAGTTTGGGCGATGAGAAAACGCTGGTGCGCGCGTTTAGGCAGCTGCTACCCTATGCCACCTTGATTACACCCAATACGCATGAACTGCGCGCGCTGAGCGGCGAGCAGGATTTGCACAGTGGTGCGAAAAAACTGTGCGCGCAAGGCGTTCATGCGGTGTTGGTAAAAACCTCTCATGATTTTGATAGCGGTGATATCGAGCAGTATTTATATATAGAGGGCGAGATGGTACATAAGAGCATCTTACCGCGCTTAGAGGGTGAATTTCATGGCTCAGGATGTTCGCTTGCCAGCTTTATTGCTGGGCGTTTGGCCATGGAAGATGATTTGATTGATGCGGTAAAATCCGCAGATAATTGGATTAACCAGACATTGCGCGCGGCTGACGACCCTCACCCTGATGATGCTCAGGCGCAATTAATACCCAATCGCTTTATCCACTCTTAATGTCTTTATAAAGTAACAACATAAAGTAATAACGTTCATCAATAGCAGACATAAAAAAGGCGCTCTATATTTTATAGTGCGCCTTTTGGCATGCGATGCGTTATTTATTCTCTGTGATTTAGAGACACCAATTATCCTAGCATTGGCATAAAGTTTGCCGACAAGCCGCCGATGAAGATCTCAAGCAGATAGAATACAAAAAAAGCAATCATCGGTGATAAATCAAGCATGCCTAAGTTTGGCGTAATACGACGGAACGGTGCCAAAATCGGTTCTGCTAGCTGAATGATGATACCAATAATAGGATGCTGGGATTGGGTAAACACCACGATCCAGCTGACGATAATAGACCCAATCACTAGGTAACGACACATGCGTAAAAAGTCTAATACCAAGCTGATCGTACCCGTGAAGAATAGCGGCACAGGCGCAATCCCTTGATGCGTCAAGGCCGCTTTTCCAGAGATATCAATCAGACGAATCAAAAACATCAGGACAATAGCAGCAATGCTAATACGTCCCTGTCCGACCGTTGGGAAGATACGCCCAAACACATCGACGATATGGGTCGCTTTATAGGCAGGTGCAATCATCGGGTTGCGCGCATCCATCCCTGCAAATTGCAGCATAAAACGAATAAACACCAGCATCATAGCGAATGTGGTGACCAGATCAAAAACTTGAAATAACATGTTGTTCATGAAGGGCTACTCAATGGGACATTGTTGACAGATTTTAGGATGACAACTGTCATTATCAGATGCGAATCATCATACAATGCAGGTCAGCTGTTGAGCCTGACCTACTTTTTGGGTCGTTACTTACTTAATTGCTAATCAATAACTATTTACTCATCTCTTCACTAAGCGCTTGGCTACGATCATAGCACGCTTGCATGGCTTCACCGATTTGGCGGCCAATCTCATTGGCTTGCATGGATTCAACAGCGGCTTGAGTGGTACCGTTTGGAGACGTCACTTTACGGCGCAGCTCAGCAGGCGTATCTTCACTATTCATCGCCATTTTTGCCGCACCAAGCATGGTTTGCATGGCAAGTACTGAGGCTTGTTCTTTATCAAGCCCTAATGCCACTGCGCCATCGACCATCGATTCGATGAAATAAAACATATACGCTGGCGCTGAGCCTGACACGGCAGTCACAGCATGCATATGTTCTTCATCATCAACCCACATGACCAGTCCTGAGGCTTCCATCACCGCCGTTGCCAGCTCTTTTTGTTCAGCTGAGATATTATCTGTGCCATAGAGACCGGTTGCACCCATCTGAATCATGGAAGGCGTGTTTGGCATGGCGCGCACGATATTACTATAGCCGCCCAGCATGCTAGACAATAGGTCAGTTGACAGACCTGCAGCAACCGAGATGACCAACTGATTGTCCAATGCCTCAGCAAAAGCACCAACCACCACTTTCATCATTTGTGGTTTTACTGCCAGTACCACGATATCAGCACCGACCACAGCTGCTTTGGCATCCGCCATTGGATCGACGGTGTTTAGACCTTTAGCGGCTAGTTGCTCACGGATATCGCTGCTAGGATCGGCGACCGTGATTAGACTTGGTTTGATGCCGCAGCCCACAAGCCCGCTGATAAGCGCTTGTGCCATATTTCCGCCACCAATAAAACTGATTTTCTTATTATCTAATACCGACATACTTGTCTCCTAGTCACAAAATTCAAAAGTATTCAACGTAACATACTGATATATAAAACGACACTCAGTTTAGCATACTGCCACTACAACCGTTTGATAAATTCCTGCCGTCTACAACGGCAGTAAACCTAGTTAAAACACGCAACTGACATCGACTATGACATGGTTTAGCTGTTAGATTGAGAAATAATTTTTATAAAATATTTTGAGGTGTCAAATATGTTTTTTATTCGTAAGGCGGTTCAAAAAGACTTCAAGGTATGGGCAGCACACTTATGAAAGCCTCATTGCAAGATATAATAGCCGCTATAGTTTTGTTTCATCTACTCAACTACGCTTATAACATTCTTAAAAACATCGTCGATATCACTACCTAGACTTTTGGTATTGCTCGAAAAGTCATTTTTCAATATCCACCTATCAAAAGGCGATAATAATAAGATAGGAATCTCATTTTTAGCGTGTTCTTTATCTAAGAGTACGACACTGACCACAACCAAGCTTTCTCGCAGCCATAATGGAATACCAAGCGTTTGATACAGTTTTTTGCCTGATTGTGAACGTGTCGCCAATGCCGTCTGCACACGCTGTTTGCGATCTAATGGCTTTATCTTTAATACTGCATTGAGTGCGCCTATATGACATTCTATCAATCTTGCCAGCGCATCTGGATACACTTGCAACTGCCAGATATAGTCTTCACTGCGACGAACAGTCAGTAGTGCAAAATCACTCTCTGCTGATTCATTTGTTGTCAAATCCAAACTCGATAATGGCTGCGCTTGTACCATTAGTGGTCTATCTAACCAAGACAACCATTCATTGCTTAGCCGGTAGAGCTGCTGGCGATAGCGGCGAACAACATAGGATTGCGTACGAGCTTGCCAAAACAGCTCAGTTTGGTGATCATGGTCGCTGCGCTGAGTAAGATTCCATACGTCATCGACGAGCTGCTTAGCAGGCGGTAATGGCTCATCTTGACCCAGCCAATGATGCAGTAGTTGCCGCTGGCGATAAATGGGCAATACTTGCAATGTATCGATATTGAGCACGCGCTGTGCTGCTGGTAGCTGTAGGCTTTCATCAGCTGTCTGCTGCATATCTTGCTCAGCCTGAACATTGACAGTGGCTTGCGCATCGCCTAATAGCTGCGCACTGCGAGCAATATTATCAATGACATTGGGGTTATAAGTTGCTAGTACTGGCATGATATCGCGGCGCAGTCCGCTACGGACATTATCACCCGTCTCGTTGGTCGGGTCATCGATATAAGGCAACGCTAAGCGCTTGGCATAATTACTAATCGTGGCGCGCCTCACCGTAAGCCAAGGTCGCCATAATACATTGCGTCGTCCATGCTGCGTTTGTACTCGCCATGGCTGCATACCTGACAGACCATTCACCCCAGCGCCTTGGATCAAGCGCATCAGTACCGTTTCGGCTTGGTCATCGGCGTGATGTCCTAGTAGCAGTACATCATCTTGGTTGATATGCGCACGCATGGCGTTATAGCGGGCTTGCCGCGCGGCTTGCTCATCATGACCTGTCACTTGTGCTCTTAGGATATGACAAGGTATCTGCTGTGCTTGCGCCCAATCAGCGACGTGCTTAGCCCAGTGCCGACTATGCGCTTGCAAACCATGATCAACATGTAACAGCTGCGGCAAACATGGCAATCTGCCTTGCCGATAGAGCTGCACACATAACGCTGCAAGCGCCAATGAATCACGCCCACCACTACAGGCTAGCCATAGGCGACGACCATGCAGCTGCTCCCTATAGTCATTTATACTGCCCAATAATGCATCTGCCAATGTCTCATCAATCGGCAAATCACTGATTGGTCTAATAGGATGCGTGAGGATGGCACTGCTGGTCATAATCAGCCTTAGTTTTAGATAGATAAATTCATGAGCAAATTAATAGACATAAAAAAACGCGCCATTGAATGACACGTTTTATTTTAGCATTAAGACTCAGTCTCGAATATGAAAAGCTTAGCACATGCTTTGCATTAAGCAGGCAGCATCACTTCTGAGTTAAACGTCTTTAATTTTTCGTAGCGGAGCTCACAACGCGCTTGAGGATCCAAATCTCTGATTTCATCAAGCTGCTCAGTGATCAGTGATTTTAGAGCTTCCATAACGGGTTGTGGCTGCACATGTGCGCCCTCACCTTCATCGATGACGGCATCAACCAAACCTAGCTGGTAAAGGTTGATGGCATTTAATTTCAGTGCTTCACTAGCGTCTGGTGCTTTTTCAGCGGTTTTCCATAAGATAGATGCACAGCCTTCAGGAGAAATGACCGAATAGATGCTGTTTTGCAGCATGTTGACTTTGTCGCCAACGCCAATTGCCAATGCACCACCTGAACCACCTTCACCGATAATGGTCACGATGATAGGCACTTTTAGGCTAGAGAATACCGCGATACTCTCTGCAATCGCTTGCGCTTGACCGCGCTCTTCTGCGCCAACACCAGGATAGGCACCTTGAGTATCGACAAAGGTCATCACAGGAATATTGAAGCGCTCTGCCATTTTGACCAAGCGAATCACTTTGCGATAGCCTTCAGGGTTGGCCATACCAAAATTATGCTCGATACGCTCACGAGTACTGCGACCACGATGCTGACCGATGACCATTACAGGTTGATCATTGAACCGTGCCAGACCGCCCAAAATGGCTTTGTCATCGGCAAAAGCACGATCGCCGTGCAACTCATCAAATTCAGTAAAAAGCTGATTAACATAGTCCATAAATAATGGACGCTTGGCATGTCGTGCAAGCTGCACACTATCCCAGACAGTGCTCATAGACGCTTCCCTTTAATCATTATACTTAATGTATTTATGTTTAAGAATAATATCGTTATCGGTGTTCAGATAATGAAAGTACAGTTGTAAACTGAGTAGAAGCTATAGTAGCACATCTTATATAGCATGACATTATCGACAGCACTGCTTTTGTTACGTTAGTCTTTAACTCGATACGGACAATGGTAACGGTTCAGTTGCTTGCGCCTCTACCACACTAAGCTGTACGCCCCATTTGGCAAACTGCTCAATCTCTGTGCGCAAATCAGCAACCAAAAACGCATAATGCTCGCTGCTATCAGCCACCGTGATTTGCCAGTCGCTATCACTGATGACCTTTAATTCTAATTCTGGCAGTTTATAATCACTACGGCTATGATGCGCGAGTACCGCAAGACGCAATAGCAAGCACAGATAAACGAGCTGGTTTCCCCCGATCTGACAGGTCTGCTCGAACATATCGGCTTTGAGCTTACGGCGATGGTTGAGCATCAACTGCGCCATACGCTTTTGATCCACTTGTGAGAACCCTGGAATATCAGAATACTCAAGCAAATAGGCGCTGTGCTTATGATAACTGCTATGACTGATTGCAAGGCCAATCTCATGCAAAAACGCGGCACGTCTGAGTAAGTCACAGTCATCGCTTGTTAGGGCAAGCTTATCTTTTACTTGCTCGAACAGGTTACGACTGGTTTTTACCACTTGCTTGGCTTGCTTTTTGTCGCCTGAATAACGCTTGATAAGCGCGAGCACACTGCGGTCACGCACATCTTCGCTCGCAAAACGCCCCAGCATGTCATACATCACGCCTTCACGTAATGCCCCATCTGAGTAGGTAATGGTCTCAACGCCTAGTACCTTCATCACCGCACGCAACACTGCCACACCTGCCGGAAATACCGCTTTACGGTGGTCTTTGACGCCTTCTAGCTCGATATCATCAATATTGCCAATCTTAAGCAGCAATCGCTCTAGTTTTTTAACGCCTTTATAAGTAATGCGTTCTTGCTCATCGGCCCAGCCTTTGGACACAAGGACATTACGCACCGCTTTGATCGTCCCACTTGAGCCGACTACGCTGCTCCAACCAGTCTTTTGGTAACGACCATTGATTGCCAGTACTTCCTTGCGCGCGCCTGAAATCGCATTGTTAAAAGCCTCTTTGGTAATGAGGCCATCAGCAAAGTACTTCTGTGTGAATGCGACGCAGCCCATTTGTAAGCTTTCAGTCAATAAAGGATCAAACTCTTGACCGATAATAAATTCCGTCGAGCCACCACCAATATCAATAACCAAGCGCTTGTCGCTACTCTCATTGGTATGCGAGACGCCCAAATAAATCAAGCGTGCCTCTTCGCGACCAGCGATAATCTCAATGGGCTTGGGCAAAATCTTATTGGCTTTTGCAATAAAATCATTGGCATTTTTGGCTTGGCGCAAGGCGTTGGTCGCAACCACACGAATACGCTCTGGCGGTACAGAATCCAGACGCGCCACAAACCGACTCAAACAATCCAGACCACGCTGTGCAGCTGTCTCGCTCAAGATTTTATGCTCATCCAGTCCAGCAGCGAGCTGTACCTTTTCAGACATAGAGACTACTTTGCGCACTTCCCCATGATCAAGACGGGCAATGGCTAAGTGGAAACTGTTGGAACCAATATCAATGGCTGCCATCATTTCATCATCGCCGAGTGGCGGGTTTGTAAGATAGTCAGTAGGCATAAGGCAAGTTGTCACCGTATTAGAGAGAGTGTGTAGTTTAACAAAATCAGGTACGACATAGATATAAAATCATAGGTATAGAAAAAGCAGCCGCCACACAAATCTGGGCCATTTTGCCATTAAAGCATTTATCCTAAATACGCGCAAGCGCCGCAAAATCATAGCAAAAGTGTAAAACCACTCTATCAAAGGCTAATGACCAAGCCTACATCTAACGCTTGTGTTAGCAATAACGGTTTGCTACATTGAAAGCTCATAATATTGTGATAAAAAACCGTTATTTACTGCTTTTACATCGGTATAAATCACATCGAAATCCATCAATTATTTACCTAAAAACTGCCGACAATGGATAGTCGATAAACCCGCCAGCAAGGACGCTAACCGCATGAATCAAACAACCGAAAAAAATGCGACCGAAACCGCTAATACCCATAACAGTACCAGAACGGATATGATAAAAACTGAAGCGTCACCCAAACAGGCGTTTTATGATTTTTATTTAGACGAGCATCAAAACATGGCTTGTCGCCGTCTCCATTTTGCAGGTAGCAGTTTTGGTTTGTTAGGATTGGCAAAGTCAATCAAAACTGGCTCGGTAAAGCCTCTCGCAAGAGGTGTCGCAGCAGGATATGCCTGCGCTTGGGTCGGGCATTTTTTCTTTGAAAAAAACAAACCCGCCTCGCTTAAATTTCCGCTAAAAAGTTTTGCTAGTGATTTTCGTATGTATGGCGATGTCCTGCGTGGCAATTTAAGCCTAAAAGATCACAAATATGACAAACGTACAAAAAAACCAGCATCATAATTTATTATGAATGCTGGTTTATCTTTCAAATGTCTAAAATTTGAGAGATTTAGAGTGGGTTAACCCTTTGTTATCTCTGCAAATATCTCATCAGCAGCAGTAATCGATGCCTCGATATCTTCATTGCTGTGCTTGATTGACATAAAGCCTGCTTCATACGCAGACGGCGCTAGGTAGATACCGCGATCTAACATACCGTGGAAGAAGGTATTGAACACCTCCATATCGCACTCTGTCACATCATCAAAATTACTTGGGGTTTTGGTATCAGCATCTTTGACAAAGAACATACCAAACATACCGCCCAATTTATTTGTGCGCAGATTGATGCCATGCTTATCCGCCGCCGCTTGGAAGCCATCGACCAGATGATCGACTTTGGCAGCTAAGTCTTCGTAAAAACCTTCTGCCGTTAGGTCTTCAAACATCGCAATACCGGCACGCATCGCAAGTGGGTTGCCTGATAACGTACCAGCTTGATACACGCCACCAAGCGGTGCGATGCACGACATGATTTCTTCTTTACCGCCAAACGCACCAACTGGCAGGCCTGCACCGATGATTTTACCAAAACAGGTCAAATCAGGCGTGATACCGAAGTGTGCCTGCGCACCGCCCAGACCCACGCGGAATCCTGTCATCACTTCATCAAAAATCAATACTGCGCCATTGTCCGTACACTGGGCACGCAACGTATCATGAAACTCTTGTGTTGGGATTACCATATTCATGTTGCCAGCGATCGGCTCCAAGATCACGCAAGCAATCTCGTCGCCCCATTTTTCAAAGCAGTCTTTGATCGCTTGCGGATCATTATAAGGAATCGTGATCGTGTGCTTCGCAAAATCGGCTGGTACGCCTTTAGACGTTGGTTCACCGATATCAAGCATGCCTGAGCCTGCTTTGACAAGCAGACTGTCTGAATGGCCATGATAGCAGCCTTCGAACTTGACGATTTTGTCACGCTGAGTATAACCGCGTGCCAAACGAATCGCACTCATGGTCGCCTCAGTCCCCGAGCTGGTCATACGAATCATCTCAACGCTCGGCACGAGCTCACAGATTTTATCAGCGACCGTGGTTTCAAACGGCGTTGGTGTCCCAAAGCTCAAACCATCATCGGCGGCTTGTTTGACAGCGTCGATGACTTTTGGATGCGCGTGACCCAAAATCATTGGGCCCCAAGAACCCACATAATCAATATAGGCATTGTCTTCGGTGTCATAAATCTTGCTGCCATCAGCGCGGTGCATAAAAATTGGCGTACCGCCGACCCCTGCAAAGGCACGGACGGGTGAATTAACGCCGCCTGGAATATGTTTGCGGGCTTGCGCAAAAAGCTGTTCGTTTTTAGTACTCATAGCTATTCTCTATTTATAGGTTTTATATTCTGTCAGTTCTGTATTTTCTAAATGTCGTCAGTCTTATATTTGTTTATTATCGAATCTTTCAAGACATTTTTACAATTTACGCTTTTTTGACGACAGAAGATTTGAGCTTCATTGGGCCATAGCCATCGAGTTTACAATCAATATCGTGACCATCGGTTGCGTCTGGTAATAGGCGAATACTTTTCGCTTTAGTTCCAACTTTAATGACAAGTGAAGAGCCTTTGACCTTTAGGTCTTTAATGACCGTAACGGCATCGCCGTCCTGTAACTCATTGCCAACCGCATCACGAATGACGGCATCTTGCTCTTCCGTTTGTGCCGCATCCGTCTCAGCCGCCGTCCACTCGTGAGCGCACATCGGACATACCAGTAACGCACCATCTTCATACGTATATTCAGCATCACATTTCGGGCAATTTGGTAAGCTCATCATATCCTCGGCAGTCATCAGACGTTGGGTTTATTGTAGAGCGGATATTGTACCGTAACTCGCCATTTTTAACCAATTTGTACCGTTGAAAATGGCGCACTACACCCAATTTAATGCTTAACCCACACTGAAGCGCCCCACTTAGTAGTGACGTTTTTGTGATACCCTTTTTGTGGTACTCTTCTTAACCTTATTGACATTTATTCTGACAGGTTCTGTCAGTAACAACAGCGTCTATATGAAAGCGCACCTATAACTTTTATCGCTTCGATTTCATCTATATATTTTAATTATTAAGCAGAAGGATAATAACAATGACTCAGTCTCCAAACCCCTCAGCATTGCCGCAGTTTTCGCAGTTGACCATTCAAGGCGAGGATGCCGAAAAATTCTTGCAAGGGCAATTGACTTGTGATGTCACCAAACTTGGGCTTAGCTATCAGGCAGCCGCTATTTGTAATCTAAAAGGCCGTATTGAATTTGGCATTTGGATCAAAAAACAAGCCGAGAAGCACTACGATGTGGTCATCAGCAGCGATTGTGCAGATAGCTTACAAGCTCATTTAAAAAAGTTTGGCGCGTTTTCTAAATTTGATACCAGTGAGTCGATCGCGATTTATCCGTGTGTGTTAGCAGACGAACCAACCTTTAGCCATAAGGACGATCACAATACCGCTAAAGACACGCAGGATTGGATGGCGTGCAGTATCGCCACTGGTAACTATTGGATTGTCGCGGCGACTCAAGGTGAGTTTCAGCCGCAAGAACTGCGCCTGCATCAGCGTGGCGGTATGGACTATGATAAAGGCTGCTACTTGGGCCAAGAAGTCATCGCCCGTATTTATTTTAAATCAGCGCCCAAAGCGTTTTTGCATTATGTCAAAGGCACAGGCGCGCTCCCCGCAGCAGGCGACAAACTCGATAAAATCCAAGTGGTGAATGCGATAGAAAATGACAATGGCTTTATTGCCCTTATCGTTGCTCGTCCTGAACACTTGGCAGAAAGCGATTTGAATATATTGGACTTGCCAGCCGCACTGCAGGTGGATGTTGCGCGCCCAAAGTAAAAGCAAGCTGAAACAAATAGGCGGCGCAGCAACAGTGATGGCAAGCTAATATACGGCTGCCGTCATGATTAACATGAGCATAGAGAATCCCATGACACATATTGCGGTACTCGGAGCAGGCGTGGTGGGCGTGACCACCGCATGGTATCTACGTCAAGCAGGCTATGATGTGACCGTGATCGAGCGCGAATCGGCGGCAGGAATGCAGACGTCTTTTGCCAATGGTGGTCAAATATCGGTCTCTCATGCGACGCCGTGGGCCAATCCTGCCACCCCGATGAAAGCGCTCAAATGGTTGTTTAAAGAGGATGCACCGCTGTTATTCCGTCTGCGTGCGGATAAGGATCAGCTCAAATGGGCGATGCAGTTTTTGCAAGAGTGCCGCGCTGATCGTGCCGATGCCAATCTGGTGCAAATGGTACGCTTAGGGTTATATTCTCGCGACGCCTTACAACAGCTACGCGCCGATATCGGTATCAATTATGAGCAGCAAACACGCGGTATTATGCATTTTTATACCAGCCAAGCTGAGTTTGATGCTGCTATCGAACCCACTGAGCGCATGCAAGCGCTTGGTTGTGAGCGCCATGTGATTGATATCAATAATGCCGTCAACTTGGAACCTGCCCTCTATCCGATTGCGCATAAACTCACTGGTGCAACCTACACCAGCCGTGACGAATCTGGTAATGCGCACCTATTTACGCAAAGACTCGCACAGCGCTGCATTGATGCGGGTGTACAGTTTTTATATGATACTGAGATCTTAGCGCTTAATACTGACGCTCACTCTGCGCGTCCGCATGTGCATAGTATTACCATTCGCCCAAAAGGCGAAAACGTACAGACTTTCACGGCTGATAGTCATGTGATCGCGCTAGGCAGCTATAGCGTTCCTCTGTTAAAACCATTGGATATTCGCGTGCCTATTTTTCCAGCAAAGGGCTATTCAGCCACCTATACGGTCAATCCACGAGCGCCGCATTTAGCGCCCTTTGTCAGCTTGATTGATGATGAGTTTAAGCTGGTGACTTCACGTTTGGGTGATAAGTTGCGAGTGGCAGGCACCGCAGAATTTAATGGTTATAATTTGGACCTAAATGCCACGCGCTGTGAGGCCATTACGCGCCGCGTGCAGCAATTATTTCCAAAAGGTATCATCGCAAATTCGGTTCAATATTGGACAGGACTGCGCCCCATGACCCCGTCAAACGTACCTTTGATTGGGCGCGCGCATTGCGGTCAAGTCAAACATGGTAGCCATAACGCATCAGCCACTTTTGACAATCTATGGCTAAATACAGGGCACGGCACGTTAGGCTGGACGCATGCTTGCGGCTCTGCAAAAGCCATCAGCTTATTGATACAAGGTGAAACGCCCAACGTTGATTTTGATTTTGTGGGTACAAACAGCTGACTTAATCTCTAGACACTATAAAAAAACTATCTCCATAAAAAAGCAGGCACTTACATCGTGTAAGCGCCTGCTTTTTACTTTAAAAAAATTGAACTTATGCGATTGCACTATCTATTGAGTTTTCTAATACCGCATTAGCCACACTGTCTGCGTTAGCACCCAACGCCTCTAATTGCACTGGCACGCCATTGACGGCGGCATTACCACTCAACTGATCAATCAAAGTATCGTCTGTTAAGTCATTGACACTGACACCGGCATGCGCTTGCGCAATCTTCTGCTTCACCCCTTTACGACCATGACCAAAGCCATGCGGAATACTGACCACGCCTGGCATAAGCTCATCAGTCACCTCTGCTGCGATGACCACACTACCTACGCGAGAGGTCACTCTCACGTCTTGTCCGTCTTCAATACCGTGCTGCTCTGCCGTTTCTGGATGCAGCATTAGTGTACAACGAGATTTACCTTTCACCAATCGATAACTATTGTGCAGCCATGAGTTATTGCTACGTACATGGCGACGTCCGATGAGCAAAATCTCCTGATTATCATACTGCTGCATCATTTCTTTGACCCGTGCCAAATCTGCCTGATAAAAATCAACATTGAGATTGATTTGCTTATCGGCATGCTTGATCGCCTCCGGCAACATACGATGCAATGGTCCTAAATCAATACCGTGTGGGTTGTCTATCAGCGCATCCAATGTGACGTCTTTATAAGGTCCGTACTTGAGAGCTTGCTCAAGCAAGAATTTCGGTCCAAACGCTTTTGTCGCGGCACGCTCTTTTTGTACCGCTTCTGGCGCGTCTTTATCCAAGCGATCGGCAAGCTCTAGATAAATCTCCCAGTCATGCTTCTCATTCTCTGTTTTGCTAAATAAGGCAGGCGAGTATTTGGCAACATTGTGTACAGCAAAACCATTAAACGTAATGTCGTAATGGTCACGCTCCAGTGGCGAGACGGGCGGCAGGATAATGTTGGCATGACGGCTGGTCTCCGTCACAAAGTAATCAAGCGACACCATGAATTCTAGCCCTGACAAGGCCTCATCTAGCTTTTCACCATTTGGCGTGCTAAGGACAGGGTTTCCCGCGACACTCATAAAGCCTTTTAACTGCCCTTCTCCTGCGACCAACATCTCATCCGCCATCGCAACCACTGGATATTCGCCATTAAAATCAGGTAGATTACTCACGCGGCTGTGACGTTTGCCCAAATAGCCAGGACCCGAGCTATTGACCACATCGACCGCAGGGTTCGGGAACATGAGTCCGCCCACTTCATCTAAGCGTCCTGTGACGATATTGATGACCATGGACAGATATTGGCTGAGCAAGCCAAACTCTTGCACCGAGATACCCATACGGCCATAACAGACTGAGCTTTCGGCTTCACAAAACCCTTTGACGATACGTTTGATTTCAGTGGCGGTAATGCCTGTAATATTTGCCACTGACTCAGGGGTGAACCCTTGTGCAAATGATGCAATACGATCAATCTCTGGTGCCAGCGCTGCCACTCGGCTATCTACCTTGGCATAGCCCTGAGCGTAGATCTCATTGAGCATGGCAAGTAGCAACAATACGTCTGTCGCTGGACGAATAAAGTGATGTTCACTGGCGATGTCTGCGGTTTCGGTACGCCTTGGATCGATCACCACCACTTTGCCATCACGTGCTTTGATGTCTTTGAGCTTTTGACGCATGTTGGGCGCAGTCATGATACTGCCATTAGAGGCCAGCGGGTTACCGCCGATGATGAGCATATACTGCGTGCGATTCACATCCGGAACAGGGATGCGGAGCATATGGCCGAACAGATGCATGCTGACGATATGGTGTGGCAGTTGGTCAATTGAGGTCGCAGAAAAGCGACTACGCGTCTTTAGGCTGGTCAATAGCTGCTTAATGGTCAACATCCCGCCCATGTTATGGACATTCGGGTTACCCAAATACACCCCAAATGCATTTTGACCATATTTTTGCTGAACAGACTGAATACCTGCAGCGACTTTATCTAACGCCTCAATCCAGCTGATCGATTTCCAACCGTCCGCCGTTCTTTCAACAGGCCCTCGTAAACGATCAGGATCTTCGTACAAATCCTGCAAAGCAGTGGCTTTTGGGCAAATGTAGCCTTGAGAAAAAGGATCGTTTTTATCCCCTTTGATCGATAAGACTTTTTCGCCATCGTGCTTGATCTCGACGCCGCACATCGCCTCGCATAAAGTACAGGTTCTAAAGTGGATTTGTTCGTTGTCCGCCGCGCTAGCCGCTGTAGTGCCCATAGTCATACTCCCTTTTATGTTTTATAAATCCTAGCTTTCATGAGATATATCATGAGCCGCTATGGTTGCTTCCTTGCAAAAAATTGGCAAATAAGGCGTCAAAGCTGATATTCAATGTCGCAATCGCTTGCTCCATCGAGTAGCGCTGCTGATGACAGCCTAGTATCAGCTCATGTACTTGCGCGGCTGCCATATCCACACAGAGACTCACCGCACTGCGTTCACAAGAACGATTGGATAGCTGCAATCCTTGAATAAATATCTCCGTCCACTCCTCTTGTATGTCTGCGACCAGATTACCCAGTCCATTATTGAGTGAGGATTGGTTCTCTATATCGGCAGTAAATCTCGGACGATCTTCGAGTAAGTGCTGAAATAGCGCAATATTCTGGAAGGCAGAATCAAAAATCATTATCAGACATTGCTGACACTGCTGATTAAACTCATCCTTAGTCAGTACATCATAGTCCTTGAGCATATTAACCCATGCCAGCCGCATTGGCGATAGATAGTGGTCTTTTAACTGAGCGCTGAGCTCGTTCTGTAGCGCATCCAAGCTCTCAAAATGATTATAAAAACTGGGCTGCGCAATGCCAGCGCCTTTGGCAATTTTATTCATACTCATGCCCTGAGCGCCTTCTAGACTATAGAGCCGTAACGCGCTTTTTAATAAGGCACGCCGCGTCTTGGCTTTTGCCAGCTCACGTTTTGACTCTATAGGTGCTGCTTCATTTTGCGCTAATGCATTCAATATAGAGGTATCCCTACTCGATAAATGATTATGTCAACACGCCAGTAATTTACCTGAAGTGCTATTGTGCTAAAAAAGTGTGATGATAGTCACATATTGATTACTATTTTTAGACTCGTCATTTTTAAACCCACAATAACTTTTACTAATTATGTTTCGACTATAAGGTTATAGTTATTTAAACCATAAGTCTATAGCCAAACATATAGTAGGACTCGTGCTTCACAAAACAGATTAATGCTTCATAAGATCAGAATGTTTGTCTACTATAAATACCCCACCCCCTTTCCCAGTTGACATACGCTACGAGATTGCGCAGTTACCTAGCCCGTATATTCATAGTTCCCCATGTGACACTTACCTCTAGATATCGGTCTCAATTCGATGTACATTACGTACAATAGACGCAATTTACGCATCATTAATACAGTCGGTGAGCAGATAACACACGATTCACGCTCACTATAATTAAGTAACACTATAAACATAGCGTATACAGACAGCTGAATTGAAAAGCCCTATATTAATTATCACAAGATATTTGGTAGCAACCAATGATACTTGTGAACTACTAAAATAAGAAAATCAATAAATAGATAGGTTTGTTAATTGGTAAACAGAACTACCATGAAAAGCAATTAAAAATTATATTACACATATTAATTAAAGAAAAAGGAATACAACTATGAACGAGAATACTCTAAAAGGTGAATGGAAGCAGCTAAAAGGCTCAGTAAAACAAAAATGGGGCGAGCTGACTGATGATGATTTAGATCAAGTTGAAGGTAGCCGTGATAAGCTGGTTGGCCGTATACAAGAGCGTTATGGCCATGCTCAAGATCACGCTGAGCGCGAAGTAGATGACTGGCGCCGCGAAAACAATTACTAATAAATTTTTTTTGAGAAATATAAGTAGTGTCGAGACCATCCCGAATTCTGTGTAACTGCCATTTAGATTAAATGCTTACTGATACGGTCATCAAACATAATCATAAAACGAT
>MDSV01038439.1_pt1 | contig 17738 bp, 23 predicted proteins | sample 810851 | NCBI WGS metagenome assembly MDSV01 (sample SAMN05326640, study PRJNA326480) | marine metagenome | isolation source: seawater | place: Atlantic Ocean: North East | collected 2012 | reverse complement strand
TTAAACAATCTGTTCCCCATATTAAAATACATATCAATTAAAACAGTTTTTCTTACTTCTGATAGTTCTGAAAAAAAATCTAATTTATTTTGTAAAACAACTACAGATTTATTTACATCATTTTTGAGTAAATACTCTGCTTCCTCTTCCGTAATACCTCCGCCTAGTTTTTTATCAATAAGTCTGCCAAACCCAATAGTTTTGTAGCCTTCACTACAATCATAACAATGGCTTACAAAGCCTTCGTGAAGCTTTAACAGATTTAAAAGTTCTTGCATTTAAAAAAAGATAAATTTTGTTAGAAATCCTGTAATTCCCAAAATTATAGTAAGAGAAAAGATTAAACTGTTTCTAATCAGTTTGTTTAAAGACATTATGCCATTTTCAATATTTTCCAATCTTCTCCAATTTTCTCGCCAACGCTGTTCACAAGCAGCTTCATGTGCTGAAAGCCTTTTGTCAACTTCGTTTACTGTAGATCTTGACATTAAAAATAATCCTTTAAACTATTCCAATAGTCTTTAGTTTTATTGTTTACATATCTATTTATATCAGGTCTTACAGCTTTTAATAAAGCTTTTGCAATAATTAAAGATAGACCTATCCAAATAATAATTTCCATAATACCTCCTAATATATCATGCTATTACTAAAGTTTGATAGCTTGTCCCTTGAAGAGCATTAGTTCTAGGAGAGCCAAGTAATAAGTTATTAGAAGCGGAGCTTTGGTCAGCATTTAATACCCAACTCCAAACTGTAACTCCTGTTTGCGATTGAGTATAAGAATAACTTGCAGAAGCTCTTGTAAATACATAAGGATTGCTATAATTACTGTAAGGATGATATAAAGAAATAGAAGTCCAACCAGAGTTAAAAACAGGCTTATCTATTACAAAACTATAAGTATTATTAGGATTAAACATACCAAGAACGTATGGAGTGCTATAACAGTAAAAAGCTTCCACTCCTACATTCATCCAAGTTTCAGAACCATTTAACCAAGCTCCTTTTGTGCCACCTCCAGAGCTTCCTGAAGAACCATAGCTACTAGCAACAAACCCGTTAAACCTTGTAGTTATTTGGCTATTAACTATATAGATTGTTGAATAACTTTCGTTAATAGTTAAAGTTCCACTTAAACTTGGAGAGCCAGTTAAGCTTATTCTTGGATCATTAGAAGCTCCATGAAAATCTCCAAAATCTACCGCAGTCCCTTGAGTTTTGTTAAGAGTTTTGCCTGGAGCTTCATATAAATTTCTTATGTCTTGGTCGTTTATAGAACAAGCCGTTGTGGTTGTACCACCTGCTTCTTGATGTATTTGGTCAAGAGTTATTAAACCGCTAGTCGCTAGAGACATTTTTTAATTCTTCTACTTGGTTGCTTAAATCTTTTACCGCTTCAATTAACAAACCAACAGTATTTGCATACTTCATAGTTTTAACTACGCCTAAATCTTTATCTTGATGTTCATCTACTAGCTCTGGAATTACTTTTTCTACTTCGTTAGCTACAACTCCAATTTCTTTTGTATTATCGGACTTACGAGTAAAATGTACACCTCTTAATTTTTTTACTTTTTCTAAGGCATTTTCAATTTGATAAATATCTTCTTTGAGTGCTAAATCAGAATAAGCAGAAACATTACCTGTAGCTGTAAAATTACCACTAGTGTCAGTAGTCAACATAGTAGTTCCTGAATTATTTTGGACTAAAAAATTACTATCAAATTTAAGTATAGTGCTACCGTTTGCAGTAAAATAAAGTCTATTCCTGCTATCAGCAGAACTAATCCAAGCATCATTAGGTAAAGCTGAATTTAATTTTGCACTTATTTGAGTTTGTGCATTTGATGAAAGCGTATTGATGTATTGAAACTCTGTACTTGTTACTGAGCCATCAGCTATTTTAGTAGCATCTATTGCAGCTGCAGCTTTTATGTCAGCATTTACAATATTAGTAATAGTGTTGCTGTCAGAGTCTATAGTTTTGTTAGTCAAAGCTACTGTTTCTGAAGCTGTTATACCAAAGCTACCTCCATTAATTTTAGCATTAGCACCTAAATCAATTTTATCAAACATGTCATAAACTACAGCACCTGAACCGCCCCCGTCTAAAATACATGCTTTTGTAAGGCCATTTCCTACAGTTACATTTGCACCTGATCCTTGCGATATATTTATAGATTGAGATCCTGTAGTGGCATTCTCAATAAAAATTACTTTAGACAGCGTATTTGGAGCTATTGTTAAAGTTCTAGTTGCAGACAAACTGCCTGAAGATGTAACTTTTAAATAAAAAGCTCTAGCTTTATCTGAAGCTCCATCAGCTATTGTTGCAGTTACATCTGCATCTGAACCGAATGTTGCTTCTGTTTGATAAGAAAAAGCCTCTGCAATCAAGCTTAAATTTGTATTTGTTGTAGTACCCCAAGAACCAATTTGTTCTCCTGTACCCATTTCCTCCAATCTTAAATCGTTTTCGTATGAACTAGCCATTTTTAACCTCTGTTAAATTATAATTAAATTATTGTTTTTAAGCTACTTCTTCCCAAGAAGGCGTTTCTGAATCATTTACATCCGACCAACTAGGTGTTTGTGTGCTAGTAGTTTGACCAAAATTGGAACTTTGACTTTCATCTACATCTGACCACACCAATACTGTACCTACAGAACCAATAGATTGTACCCCAACAACAGAAAAATTAGCCTTACCTATTAAAGTTGGCAATCCAGGTGAGCCAGTTGCAGCAACTCCTAATACAGATACTCTATTTGATGATTTTTGAGTAACTGTTCCTACAGAGCTTGTTGCAGCAACTCCGCTTAAAGAAACTGAAATACTTATAGAGGCAACAGGCGTTCCTAAAGATGTTGTGCCAATTTGACTTGATAAATTTGTATTTGCAAACCCTTTTTGAGTTGTAGATCCTACATTTGCAGTAGCTACTAAAGTAGTTGGAGTAACATTAGATTTAGATATAGTAGCAACGCTACCTAAAGCAGATTCTCCTTCATCAGCCAAAGGTATTGAAACATTTGCTTTTGCCGTAATGCTTACACTTACAGAGCCAACATTTGCTGAAACACTTGGTAAAACTGCAACAACACTTCCATTTACACCTACACCAGCAACAGAACCTGTTAGTGCTGATAAAGGTTCGTCAGGGTTATTACCATAATCACTAACTATGGCATTTGCAGTAAGTGCTGGACTACCTAGTGCTGATGTACCTGCTTGACCAGAAAGGGTGACACTTGCTTCAGCATCAACAGTAGCTGTGCCTAAAGCAGAAGTCCCTACCTGTGAAGCAGGTGTTACATTTGCTTTACCTATAAAAGTAAAAGAGCCAACAGCACTTGTGCCAACTTGACCAGTTAAATTTACACTTACACTTCCGTCAACCCCTCCAAGAGCTGCGAAAGGAGTTTCTGCAAATGCACTATTACCAAACATAATTAATTATAAAATTTTTTTCTAAATTCTTTGCGTAATTTTTTTTCTTCTTCTACTTTTTTGTAGAATTTTTTGTCTATTTTTTTTGTGTCTAATTTTATAGCCATTCGCCTTGGTCTGTAGGATAACGAATATAACCTTTTACCTGTTTAATTTCTAAAGTTTTTTTATCATAAACTAAGCCGTATATCCAAATAAAATCATCTTCTCTGGTTTTAGGAACAGGAAAATTTAAATTTTTTTCTTTGCAAAATTCTTTCATAATATCTTTAGTGGTTGTAAAGAAAACATCATACTCATCTGCTTCTGTACCATCTTCATTAAAAATTTTTGCAAAAAAGAAAGTTGATGGTGCATAAACAGGAACTTCAGGTCTTGGTATAAAAGTGTTAGGGTGCTTTTGATAATTACTTGTATGTTCCGTATCTGCTATAACCAACTTAAATTGCTTTTTACCTGTTACTGTATTGTATTTTATAGCGTTCCATTCTTTGTATGTGTAGCCCACATCAGGAACTTTAAAAGCATTCAATGTTTCTGTCGGAACATCTGTAAAAACATTGTACCAACTATATGTTTTTACATTCGTGTATGGTGGTCTTAAAGGTGCATCATCATGTTCTTGATAAGTACCAATAATATTAAATCTATTGCCCTTCCATTCTTGGTCTTTGCCAAATACTTTTTCTACTTCTTCTATTAACTTATCAGATTGCCATAGTCCTATATTGTAATCAGTTCTTACTAATTTTTTGTTTACATAAACTTCATCATAAGTGTTGGTGCTTTTTGGCACAGCCATAGTATTTTCAATGTTATAAGTATCTGTTTCTTTAGGTGGTATTAAAGTAGAAAGAGCTAAAAATTCTTGATAGGTATTTGCTTCCCACAATTTTTGATAATACTCGACATCTTTAGTTTCTACATAAGTTTCATCACTTTCTTCAGTAAGAATTATTCCGCTATCTGTTTTGTTCCATTCATAACGCAAATTTTGTTTTGTAATTGGATCTTGTACCCATAAAGATATTCTATTAAAGGGTTTGTCATTTTCATCAACATCAGGATTAATGCCTATGTTTCCAAATTCTTCTGTATATTTTGCTAGTTTTATTTTGCTCATGGGTTTCTACTAAAAACAATAGAACAAGAGTTACCTGGAGCAGTAAAAGGAGTCATAGCAGAAGTATTATTGTCTGGAACAGTTTGATTTATTGCCCATTGCCATTGACTTCTATCTCCAGAATTAGCTACATAAGTAGCATCACTTCTGTTGTAAACATTACTGTTTATAGTAACTTTTTTAAATGCAGTATCATTATTCGCAACAAGTGCTGAAGAACTGTCAGTCGCAAACAACATTGTAGTATCTTGAGCTGATGTGACTGTACTATTTCCAGATACGTTAAAAGTTTCTATAGTTTGTCCACCTAAAAAATCAGAGTCAGCGTAGTCATTCATAGAACCATAATTAGTACCGCTAGGTCTAAAAGTAGTGTTATATCCCTTATATCTTATATTTGACTCAGCATTATAATCACCTGCGGCACTAAAAACATTTGTTGCACCAACAGTCATTGAGATACTCCAATCTTTTGCTTTGTCATAGTAGTCGTTCCAAGAAGCTGTAGCACCTGAGCTTTTGCCTGTTAATGCTCTTATATCAGAATCATCAATTGATACTGTAGATCCAGAAGAACCACCTACTTCAACGTGCATTTCATTTAAACTTATGGCACCTGAACTTGGAGTAGCCATTATTTATCCTCTAGTTCTTTTACTTTAGCTGTAAGAGTTTCTATTTGTTCTTGTTGTTCTTTAATGGCTTCTACTAATAAACCTACTGTGTTGCCATAACGAACAGCTAAGTGTTTTTCTTCGTCGTCTTTATCTGTAGTAGAAGTTTCATAAACTACTTCAGGTAATACTTTTTCTAAGTCTTGTGCTATTAGTCCTGTGCTTTTCTTTCCATCTTTTTTGTAATTAAAAGTGACTCCTTTTAATTGTTTTACTTTATCAAGAGCATCAGGAATAACTTCAATATTTTCTTTTAATCTTATATCAGAAGGACTACCAAAAGCTGTGATATTACCATTACAAATTAATGCACCAGCATCTGACATATCTACTCTAATTGCTGTAATCGCTGAACCGCCATCGTCTCCATTTATAAAAAAATCTTTATCTGCACCTTCTATTGTTACAATAAGACCTGCACTATCTAATCCCAGACGACTATTTAATGTACCCCCATCTTGAAATTTTATACTTGTGCCATCTGCATCAAGAATAATATCTCCACTAGCATCTAGTATCGCATCTGTACCGTCACTAGATATAATTAAATCTGAACCTGCTCCGAAATACACACCTTTGTTATCTCCTAATGTAATATTACTATTAAAAGTTGCAGAACCAGCTTCTGACATGTCAAGAGTAAGAGCAGTTATAGTTGAGCCACCATCATTACCTTGTATTACTACATCTCCATTTGATATAACACTTTGAATAATTGCATTATCTCCGCTTCTGCTTATAGAATAAAAATGAAGTCCATCATCTTTCATTTCTATATTTCCACCATCTGCATCAAGAACAATATCTGCTGGACAATCTATAGTTAAATCTCCTGAAGCGTTTGATATATTATTACCTGCAGCAAGTTGTAATCCTCCTCCACCTAAAACCCTCATCCTTTCAGCATTATTTGTGCCGAAAAGGATTGGGTGATTAGTTGTTCTTTTAAATTCTGCATAATTACTAGCATCACTATAAATAAGGAAATTTCTAGTTCCACCTACTCCAAAGTCTATTCTTGAACCATTACCACTATCTATTTGAAAAAATGCAGTACCACTATCTTCATTTAAAGCTAAACCTGTTCCTGTAAAAGTTAAAGATAATGGGTCTAAGCTTGAACCACCAACAGATACCCCTCCAGAAGGAATCGCTACATTATTAGAAGCATCCTCAAATACAGCTTTACTTGCAGGTAATGTACAAAATACATCTTTAGTTCCTGCGGAAAAATCTACAGCAGAGTCAGAATTAGAACTACTAATAACTGTAGTTCTTGCTAATGTATCGGGAGTAGCGTCAGTAATTGTCCCTAAACCGACTTCGAATTCATCTGCTGATTGATGAGCAATACAATAATAACAAGTATTAGAGTTTCCAACACCTGCTACAAAAGTTTCGAAACCAGTTTCAGCACCTGCTAAATTTATGGTACCTGTGCCAGTAGAAGTGGTAGTTTCTTTTACCCTATCGTTAAGGACAAGAGCCATGCTCTCCTCCTATGCTATTCTTATAATAGCTGTACTAGCTGCTGCTGCTGGAAACTGAATAGTAAAGTCGCCATTGGTAGAAGTTTTATCTCCACCAAAATCTATACTAGCTACTGATTTATTAGAATCAGAACTGTTATAAATTAAACAACCTCTAGCCGTTATTGTAGCACTACTAAAAGTTAAATCTGCGAAATCTGTAATCGCAGTAGTACCGTCAGCTGACGGAGTAACGTTAGTAAGTGTTCCTCCACCCGCACTATATCCAGTACCTGAAACTTCATTAGTGGTAGCATAAGCTGCAGTTGAAGCTCCTAAAGTAGCAGAACTTGTAAAAAGTGCTAATTTAAAAGTATCACCACTACTGTTAGTGAAGTTATGAGTACCAGTTAAAAGTTCAGTTTTAAAACTAGTTGTCAAAGTTGAAGTAATTGCCATGTCAAAGCTCCTTAATAATCTTAGCTAAATCACCATGACCTTGTTTATTTAACATCTGGGTTACAGTTGTTCTGTCACTGGTGATAGCTTGGTTCATATAATAAAGTATTGTCTGATAAATAGCTACCTTGAACGCTTCAGCTTGTTGCCTAACTTCAGGTGTAGCACTTTCAGAAATACCGCAGATTTTATCGGCACATCTTTGAGCCCAATAATCTGAAGAATGTCCTTTGTTATCTTCAGTAGCTACGGAAATATCTCCTATACTACTTTTTACTTCTATCTCAAACATTTGACGATTGTCTTGGTCTTTCTAATCTATCGCTGTCGCCTCTTGATTCATCTCTCATACTTTTGTACTCTCCTAATGATTTTAATAAAACTATCGCTTCTTGGAATTTACTTTCATATAATCCAATCGTATTGGGGTCTTGTTTCATATACACTGCTGCTTCGACTAGTGCTCCATACAATATAGCATTAGGAGCATTATCTGAAAGCCAACTTTTACCGTCTGAAGCTAACGAAGTTACAGAAGCGGGTCTGTAATAGTAATGTAGTTCAAACGTATAGTTAGAATTAGGGGTTGGAGCTAAGATAAAAGTATTATCATCAAATAAACCATAGTAAAGGGGTTCTCCAGTAGTACTAGCGTTTGGAGTATAATCTCTTATAAACGAGACGTGTTTTAATAATAAATAATTATAATTATTACTTGAATCTATTACAGCTAAACTATAAGGTGATAAAAAATCACTAGGAGTCGATAAATAAGTATTACTCGCAGTAGCTGTACCCGTTACATTTTTTCTAAAAACAGGTAATTGCACAGTTTTTAAAATTCTTTCTTCCGCTGTCTTTATAAAATTATCTAAGTTATTTACAAAAGAAGTTTCAGAATAATCAGAATAATCCTGAATAGCTGTTTTTAATTGTGCGTAAGTAAAACTCATAATTAAATTATACTCTGATTATGGAGTGTTCGCTTGTCCTCCCATACCAGAATGGTTTGTACAGTAATAATAAAGGGTTGGTGCTCCTACCGCAACTACTATTTGTGTGTACGCTCCAGAACTTCCAGGAGTACCGTTTGTAGTTACACCCGTTGTATATTCACTTCCACTGTTATGAGTTCCGTTTGCCGTTGTTGAAAATCTTAACGGGTGTGTAGCATTACTACTGTTAGATTGGTCAAATTTATATGTATTACCCTCAGATAAAGATAACGTTGGACTTAATACTCCGTCTATATAGAATTTATTACCTGAACCATAAGAATTAGTTCCGTAAGCTACAGTGACAGCATATTCAGTAACATTACTAGATATTGTTGGAGTTCCTAACACACCAGTAGCACTTTGACCAGTAATTGAATAAGTTACATCAATATCTCCTGTAACTGTAACTGTTCCTAGTGAAGAACTAGAACTTAAAGATTCGAGTACTACAGATGAAGTATTGTTTAAAGTAACTATAGTTGGGGTTCCTAAAGAACTTTTCCCCTGATACATCGTAAATTTAGTACCTATTAAATCTTCGTCAGGATTTACATTTCCTGGATTATCCGTAAAAACTCTACCTAACTGTGCTTGAGGTAAAGGTACTTCGGTTCTGGGTTGAAATAATGCTTCCGCGTCTACTGTTAAAAATGGAGGGTCATTTTGTGGGTGTTTAGGCTCGTAACACTCCTCACAAACTCTGTTACCTTTCCAAGTTACTTTTGCTGTCGTATATGGGTATGCAAAACCACAAGTATCGCATATGAATTTTGCATATTTACCAGAAGCGTAAGCCATTAGATATATTGTTGTTTCGGTACTATCCTAACAGAAGACCTATCTTCATCATATTTTAAGGCATTCTGTAAATCTTGTTCATATTGTTGTTTTATTAAAGGTGCCTTTTGTATGTTCTTTTTTAAGCATAGATAATATGCTAACCCAGAAGCTAAACAAGGCATAAATCTACTTGGTATATCTACATCATTTACAGAGGCAGTAGAATCTTCTATTCTTCTCCAAACATAGTAAATGAGTTTGTCGGTTGAATTTTCTGGTGTTGGATAAACGTGAATTACTGGTGTTTTAACTCTTTCTAACCAAAACTGTGTTGGTCTAGCTTGAGTTGATTTTTGTGGTATTCTAATATATTCGTTCCTATCTATACGCTCCATATTATGGTCGGTTGTTATTCCGTTTTCAGTTTTACTGATATAAGCGTCTAATATATCTATGTCGTATGAGTTTATTGTGTATTCATTAGTACCTTGTGTTAAGTCTTGGGTAACTTTAGATACTTCCCACATTTGAATACCTCTGTTTGACCAATCGGCAAACATTATATTCATTGAACGTCGTGCAGTAACCGCGTCGTAAGAGGTACGAACTTCCATTCCTGCAAGTTCGTATGCCTCTTCAATAGCGGTTGCTACATCTAAACTAAATGCTCTAGTTCCAGAAGTTGCCATATTAAGAAACGTATGCTACAAAAAAGTCACAGTTTGCTAATACGACATAAGCTCCAGTACTAAATCTAACTCCGTCGCTTGGTAATCTTTGGTCAAATGATTCATTTGCCGCACTACCAAATTTAAACTCTATTAATAATTTAGTTCCAGAAGCACTAGTGCCATCATATATTTTTATACTAGCGTCAGCCGCACTTGTCTGAGCTTGAATGGACTTAATTCTTATAGGACCTAAGTTTGTAGCACTACCTGCACCACTACCTATATATCCTTGAAGTTGTCCTGAACTCGTTAAAGGGACTGTTACTTTTACATCTGATGAATGCATTTTAAGCTCCTAAATTATTACGCGTCAGCAAATGGAGTAACTAAAGTTCCTGAACCTAAAGTAATACCTTCTACGGCATATTTAGCAGAAGCTATAGCTGTTACTGTTATTATACTTCCTGCAAGACCACCTTTAGTAGTACCGTTTAAAGTAATAACATCATTAGTTGCTCCAGATATAAAAGTTTTTCCAGTTGCATTATTTACACCTGTGTATAACCCTCCAACGAATTTATCTGTTCCGTCGGTTAATATATCTAAATCAGTAGCTTCTGTTTCTACTACGAAAGTAAAAGTAGCACCTAAGTTATTAGTTTGGTTTGGGTCGTCATCACGTCCAGGAGCTGTTGCTACGATACTAGGTAAAGTAAATTTACCGTCAGCGTCGTTACACAACAAGATTTTACCTGCGTGAGCGTCTACTGTTAAAGTTGTGTCAGCTGTCAAGCTAACTGCGTTTGCATTTCCTGCGGAAATAAAACCAGCAAGTGACCTTACTGGACCTGAAAATGTTGATTTTGCCATTTTTTCCTCCTAAAAGAAAAATACTCTATAGTCTTGGCTTGTCTGCTAGGTCAGTCTATAGAATAAGTTATTACCTAGTTTGGTAAAGTCTATCTTGTTTTTTACCAAAAAGAAAGGGGAACCGAAGTTCCCCTTCCTACTAATCGTTTAAGATTAAGCTCCAGGTGAACCGAAGAGTCCTCTCCAGTCACTGAAACCAAAACTGTAACGTTCTCTAGCTTTGTATCTTACATTACCAGTTTCGAAGTCTCCTTCCATGCTGGTTGAAACTGGAGTTCTAACGAAATGTTTTAATCCGTTAGGAACGTCAGTTTTAATGAAGAAAGCGTCTGTGTCAGTTAGATAATTGTTGACAGTGTAACCACCAGAAATCATTCCTAGATTTCTAATAGCATTGATGTCATTATCTGAAGTTCCGACACGACCTTGAGATTCCATTAGTCTGTCTGCTACGAATTGTAGAGCAGGTGGAATTATTAGTCTTACTGCTTGTGCATTAACCTTTAATCCTCTTTCATCTTTAAAATCAGCAATGTCAATCAATGCTTGTTCTAAAGAAGTTTCGTTAAGGTCTGCTGCTGTTGCAAGTTCATTTCTCAAATCACCTGCACCAACTGTTGGATGGTCTGTTGCACACAGTTCTTTTCCGTCACCACCAACAAAAGAAGAACTAAACGCATTGTTCAATACGTTAGCTGCTTTCACTTGTTTAGTTGTTGACATTGACCTAGCTAAAGCTCTTGTGTATCTGGAAGAAAGAGTATCGTAGAGATTATCTTCGATAGCTTCTTCTGTCAATGCAAAAGCTAATGCTACTGTTTCATGTGTGTAACGACTAGTCCACGCTTCCTGAGCAGTATCATAACTAACAGCTGCACCTTCACCTTTTACGGTTGCTTGACCAAAACCAGAAAGCATAACTTCTTCTTCAAAAGCTCTGTCAGAGTTTTCTGTGTCGAAGATAGCTTCGTGTTGGTTTTCATAACGGTCATACTCTAATCCAAAGAGAGCATGTAGACCAGGAACTAACTCTTTTACGAGTTGGGCTCTATTTATTGCCATGATGTCCTCCTAATTAGACTGCGAATGTGTTAGTTGGGAAAGTAAAGTAAGCTCTAGCATTAGCTCCTATTGAGTTGCTTGGTGCTAGATTAAACCCTACACATAAAGCTACACCACTTGAAGTAGTTGCTGTTACACCTTCTTTACTTCTGCCGTTTAATGTACTACCAGCAGTAGTTGATAAAGTGTATTTGTTACCAATAAAACTTACTGCAGGAGTTCCCGCTGTAAATTGAGCTTCGTATACGATTCCAGGGTCATTGTATACAAGAGCTTTGGCGTCAGCACTACCTTGAGTAGCTGTGCTTCCTGTCCATACTTTAGAAAACGTAGGAGTTCCATCCGTTGCTGTGTAAAATACTCCGTAAAAAACACCTACAGGTGTATCAGTGGCTCCTGCTTGTTGAACATAGCCGCCTGATAAAGTTACCACGTCACCGCTAAAAATAGAAGTGTTATATCCACTAGCTATTCTCATTTCAGCAGGTCTGATAGTACCACCATAGATGTGATATGCGGGAGTAAATCCATTGGGTGCGTCTGTATTTGCCATTTTTTTACCTCTTTATAATAAATACAAATTAATCACTTTCGGAATTTTTCCTACTACCAAATGCGACTTTAGATGACCTTTGGATATCACTATCTTTCAAAGGCATTTTAGGGTCGCTTTCTCGCAAGAAGTTTTGGTCTACACCGCTCATAGCGTCTCTGGCTTGACTATTAAAGTAAGCGTTACGCTCGTCTGCAGTTTCGACCGGAACTTTTGCAAGTATTAAACCTCCAACTCCTATTACTCCTTTATTAGCTCCGTTCTCTACGGTAGGTGCTTCAAAATTAGGATAATCTTCTGCTCTCACAGGTTCATATCCTTCTCTAATACGTTTAGACATATTAGATTTATCGTCGCTTCCTCTTGTAGATTCACGGATCCACCTGAATTGATATCCAGGAGGTGCTTCGGGTGCGTCCAACATGGACGGGGGTTGCCAAGGTCTTCTGCGAGTTTGAGATTCTCGTGTCTCTGCAGAACGTGAGTTTCGCTCTGGGCTGACTTCTGGGTTTTTAATATCATCTGTCATTTTATACTCCTTTTTCTATATGTTTAGCATATTCTTCAAGCGGAACATTAAGTCTTTTAGCTATTGCTACTTGACTCGGTGTCAGCTTGACCTTGCGTGACGCTTTTCTGCCACTAGCACCTCTGCTAGAGGCGGCAACTTGTTGCACGGGTTTAGGTTGCTCTTCTGAAAACTTGTTTGGATAGATATCTCTCATACCTGAATCTATTTTTTCATAATATTCATCAGATTGTGGGTCAATACCTGAATCCACTAATTCTTTATGTAATCCGAAAGCAGTAAACGTCATGGTTTGGTCTTCTCCGAACCATTTGTTTTTAGAAGCCCATTCTTCAGCTTTAGGGTCAGGCTGTGGTTGAGGTTGTGAATACTGCTGTGGAGCAGTGTACTCAGTTTCAACTTTTCCTTCATTTTCTTCTCTAAGCTGTTGTTGTGCAGATAACCTTCTAAAGTTTTCAGCTTCAGCAGCTGCTCTAGATAAATTTTCTGTAGCGATTGTAATCGCTTCTGCATTTTGTGCTTCATTTGCTTCTCTGAGCTCAATTTTGGCTCTTTCGAGGTCAGATTGTATCCTATTTTCATACTCTTTGAAAAGGGATGAGTCAGAACTTTTTAATTTAGTTTTTAAATCAGAATTAGCACTATTTAAATTTTCAGCATATTTTACAGCTTCGTCTCTTTGACGTTCTGCTTCACGCATTTTATAAGTTAGTTTATCAATACGTTTTTGTACTGAATCACTTATAGAATCTAATTCATCTTTAGTTTCTACTGGTTCTTGTTCAGGCTCATCGACGATAGCGTCGTCTACATCTGCCTCCCTTATATCAACTTCCCCTTCAGGAAGTTCTAGTTCTATTGTTTCTTCTTCTTGTTGCATGGTACCTCCTCCATGATTATGATGATAGTATGTCTTCTGGATTATCGATAACTGCTAATATTTCGTCATCATTTAACAGTCGCATATCGCCACCATCAATTTGAAAACGAGCACCAGCATATCTACCGAATATAACCCAATCTCCTTCCTTACACCAAGCTCCATCAGGAAATTTTCCTAAATCACCATAAGCGTCAGGTCCAAGAGATACGACATATCCAACAACGGTTGCTAACCTTTCTTTATCTACAGTCTGTGAAGCTAAGTGTATTCCACCCTTAGTTATACTAGACATAGTGAAAGGTAATATTAAAATTCGATAACCCGTTGGTTTGGGTAATCGCTCTTTATGCGAGTCTAAGTTTTCGTGAGTGATTTTTGGCTCCTGAGGAACAGGAGTTTTATCGCTACCAAAGTTTTCTACTCGGTCGGGAACAGTATTAGTCATTAACATCCTCCATATTAGAATGTAGGTCTTGAATTTCCTGTTCAATGAAATTCAATCCTGCGATTTGCCCTACTATCTTCTGGTATTGATTAAAGTCTTCAACACCTCCAACAGCAAGTGTCTGCGAAAGAGCTTCGCGTCTCTCTCGCACCTTACGGAGTAAATACTCCGTACCCATTATAAAATCCATTAATTACTTAATGTATCTATAAAACTTGTTTCCTTTTGTTGCTGCACCTGAGCCTTTTATTTGAATTTCCTCACCTACAACTTTCCCTTCGGAATCAGTAATCAGCTTTGATTGCTTTACTTCTTTTATCTTATTTTCCATAATCCGTGTATTATATGTTAATCTTTTAATTATTTACTAGTCTTTTTCTTTTTCTTTTTCTTTTTATGATATGACATTACCTATCCATGTCTTTTAAAACTTTCACTGTTTCTATAAAATCTTTATCTAAATCTTTTTGAGTTTGTGCTTCTAATTTTTGAATATCTAAAGCAGTTTTAGTATCTAACTTTTCTAATTCTAAATCAGCATTTAATTGAGCTTTAGCTAATTCTACTTCTTTATCTCTTATATCTTCATTTTCTTTTTGAGCTAATTGTTGTTTTTCGAAGTCTAACTGTTTCTCAAACATTTCTCTTTGTGGGTCTGCTTTTGCTCTAGCTTCTGCTTCTGCCATAGCTTGTGCTTGACCTGTTACTACTTGTGTTGCTTGAGCTGCTGCTACTGCTATTTCATTCATAACCTCTGGAGACATTTCCTCTCCAACTGGCGGTAGCTCTCTACCTAACGCTTGTTGTATTTGTTGTCTATAAAGCATAGCTTGTCTTTCTTGTATATTAGCTCCTATAACTTGTAAAGCTGTAGGGTTTTGAGCAACCATTGGATTTTGTAAAAAAGCACTATGTGCTGATATATACGCTTCATGATTTTGAAAATCAAACGCTTTTATAGGATTACCTGTTAGTGCTGCTTGTTGTTCACTAATAGGGTCTCTTGGTGGTATTTCTTCTACCTCAGGTAATAACGCTTCTATATTTTTTACGTTCAATGCTAAATACATTTTACGATACGCTTCTCGTAAGTCGTGTAATTCAGGTGCTGATTGTGCTAATTGTAATTGTGTTTGTGCTAATGTAATTCTTTGTGTTGTACTAAAGATATTAGGGTCACTTACAGGAATAATATCTACACTATCATCAAAATCTTGTTTAAAAACTGTAGAAGAAGCACCTTGTACTTCGTAAGGGTACTCATCTGGTAAATATTCACCAAATATTCTTTTTAAAATTTTAAATTCAGTTTTTTGAGCATAATGTAATCTTTTATGTATTGCGGACATAATACGTTGCCCTTTTTCTAAAAGAGCTACGGTTGTACCTACTGGTGCTTCTGAATTTCCGTCTCCCGTCGGATTTTCTATAGTAGAAGCGAATTGTTTTCCAGAAGTTACTAAAGCACCTAATAAATTAGCTAAAGTTCCTGAAGGTTCTTTATACGGTAACGTCATAAACGAATCTGTTAGTCTACCACCAGGAGCGTCAACGTCTCTCCATTCTCCAGGCTGTAATGGGTCGTCCATTCTTTGAATATTTAATCCTCTGGATTTAAAACCTGCTGGTAAATTAGATAAAGTTCCTGCGTCTATTAGTTGTCTTAATATTGCAGTAACAGATTTAGTTAATCCACCCATCATGTGGATAAGTCCGAAACCATAGAAACCTAATCCTGGAAGAAACTTGTAATGTGTAAAGTGTTCTATCTTTTTACGCATTGGGTCTTCTTTATCGTAATTAGCCCTTATAGATAAAACTTTATTCATATCTTTACAGATAGTTACTATGTAAGGTAACGCTAATCCTGTTGGTTCACCGTTTTTATCTGTATCTTCGTAACCTTCTATATCTAAATCAACATGAACTTCTAGTAAAGTGTATTCTTCTTCACTAATTGTTTTACTAATACCTTGTATTTCATCAATTTTATCATCTACTTCATTAGAACCTATGTCTGCTCCTGGATTTCCTAAATCTACGTCTCTATAAAACCCAGAAAGTTGCATTTTACGTAATTCATTCTCAGTCATATTAATTACGTGAGTAATTCTTGGGCTTGTAAGTAAATCTACTGCGTAATAAGGTACAACAAGGTCTTCTGCTTTAATAAATCTTGCTGAAGCACGTCCTAAAGCGGGGTCGTAGTAAACTTTTTTAAAAGCTGAACCAGAAAGCGGTAAATAAAACAATAATTGGTCCATTTCTGGGTCATATTCTTCCATTCGACACGTAATTTGGTAATTCATAAAGTTTTTTACTCTATTTCCCCTAGAAACTTTGTTATCATCCGTTTTTCCTAAAATTTCTACGTCTACAGGTCCTCCTGCGGGAAGTAATTCTTTATATGCTTGTGCTTGGAACTGTGTAACTGCTTCTGCTAGTATTGGATGATGAACTCCAGAAGCTCCAACGAAAGGTTCTGACCTATCTTCTCCGTTTATACCTAGTAAATCTAATCCTTTTGTAAAAGTTTGAAACCAATCGTCTCTAGATTCTAAATCTTCTTCAAAAAGTGAAGTTAATTCTGAAGCTATTTCGTTTAGTTCCCCTTCGTCTAATGATTCTGCTATATTTTCACCGAACTCAATCCTACTTTGTTCTTCGAATTCGTCAGCGTCTAAAAAAGAACCGTCTTCTTGTACTAAAAAAGTTTTACTACCGTCGGGTTCTCCTAAGTTTTGTTCTAATTCTATCTCAATAGGAGTTTCATCTTCCATAGATGACTCTAAAGGGGATTTTTCAATAGCCATAGTCCGAAATCATAATCTTTATTTACTTAATAATAAACCCTTGAAGTAGGAAAGTAATCCTCGTCGTCATAATAATCACTTGATAACTTCAAAAAGCCACCTTCTCTAAATCTAGCAAGTGCTAAAGTTGTAGCGTCTACTAAATCATCATTTTCTCCTGCTGGAAAATCACTAACTTCTTCCATAAGTTCTTCACCAAACCTATTATCAGGCACCCAAACTCTACCGTCTTGAAAAATAGGTGATACAGAATTTAATCTTGCTATTTTATCTTGACCTTTTCCTGGAGAAAATGTATTTACTGGTATACCTATACGTCTAAGTTCTTGTACCAAAGGTATACCTGATGCTTTTGCTTCAATAATTACTGTATCAGGTTGCCAATATTCGTATAAACGTAACGCTTCGTTTTTTAATTCTGGAAAATCAAACCTTTCTTTTATACAATCTACTAAAATCAAGTGAGCTTCTTCTCCAGAATATGTTTCTTCACCTATTTTACCTTCTGGATAAAAAACTCCCCATGTTGTTATAGCTGTAAAGTCTGACCTTTCGCTTTTTAAAAACGCAGTATCGTAACTTTGTATTAAATAATCACATTTTGGTGGTTTTAATTCTTCCCAAACGTTAAACCAATCTTTAGGAATAATAGAAATACCTTCACCTGTAGGTCTTTGCATGTATTGTGCCGCCCATTTAGAAGGACTTACTGACGCTTTTATACCTTCAAGTTCTTCTAGTTTCCAAAATTCTTTCCATAATGGTTTTCCTGAAGGTAAAATCGCAGGGAACTCTATAACTTCCCATTGGTCAGCTCCTTTTTCTTGTGCCATTTTCTTAATTAACCTACCCGTTAAGTCTTTTTTATTCCAACGGGTCATAACTATTACTATTGCACCTCCAGGCTGTAACCTTTGTCGCGGTCCAGACATATACCATTCGTATGCTTCTTCTA
>MDSV01232871.1_pt1 | contig 17740 bp, 18 predicted proteins | sample 810851 | NCBI WGS metagenome assembly MDSV01 (sample SAMN05326640, study PRJNA326480) | marine metagenome | isolation source: seawater | place: Atlantic Ocean: North East | collected 2012 | reverse complement strand
GAAGTCGCCGTGACGGTTCTCGTCCTGACACCAGTTCTCGAAGAAGTTGAAGATTGGAAAGATCTTGCTGTCTGGATTTTTCTCTAAGTGTCGGAAGATGGCGATATAGCGCCAATAACCAATCTTTTCAGAGAGATAAGTGGCGTAGAAGATGTATTTAGGCTTGAAAAATGTATATTTTTTATTGGCAGTCAAAAACCCTAAGTCAAGCTGCAAGCCAAAGTCACTCATTGATTTATTGAGGAATCCAGCATGGCGTGCCTCGTCTCGGGCCATATGGGCGAAACACTCAGCCAGGAGAGGATTACGCGTCTTGATCCGGCGACTCAGTTCTTTGTAAAGCAGAAAACCTGAGAATTCTGAGGTGCAGCTCTGCTCTAGAAATTCAACAAAAACTTCTCGTGTTTTGGGGTCGAGCTTCTCGGCGGCGCCGTCGAATTCACCATTACGGACGAAATGGTGGCGGTTGTAATCCTTTCGGAACTCTTCGCAAATGGCTTCTAGTTCCGCCTCGTTGGGGCGGAGGTCCATCGCCGCCATCTCATCGAAGTCGGTCGTATAGAAGCGGGGCGTCAGGATCGTGTCCTTGACCGGGTCCTTGATGGAAACGGCTGAATCCGCTGCTGCGGCTTCACTGACGGCGGTTGGGGGCACCATCGAATCTGAGCTTCAGTGGCAACCAATGTAGGCGGAGCACCGCTGATCAAGGTTGATCGTGTTAAGCCTCAGTTGCCACCCAACCATTTCTGGCCGTTGAGCCTTTGCAACAGACGGGATTGCAGCAGGGCCAGAGTCATTCGCTTCTCGTCGATCAGAAACGACTCGAGCAGGCTCGCATCCGTGCCCGGATCTGCAAGTGCAATGGTTTTGGAGGAGGTGATGGAAGCCTCTGAGAAACACAGCCAGAAACGGCGGCCAGGGGGCAGTTCGCCATGCACCATCCAGCATGTGCCACCGACAACAGGCCGTTCGCCTTGCCTGAGATCAAGGACGGCAGGGGTGATGTTGTGATCTTGCAATCCCTTCCGCAGGGCGGGAATCAGCTCTTCATGGATGAACGCCTCGAACGGCTTGTCTTCCGGCTTCGGCGGCTTAGCGACTTTATCTGCCTTCTTTGGCTTGTCAGAAGGTGCAGGAGTTGCTGCAGCTGGAGTTTCGCTCACCATGATGGCCTTCACTGGCGGAACTTTAGTCAGCGCAGGCAAGCAGTCACCAGCCCTCACCAGTCATCCGGCAGCGGACGATCCCAGTCGTCATCGAGGCTTGTCATGTCCGCAGTGGTCGTTTGTGGTTGTGTCGTTGTTGCCGCTGCAGTTCCTGCCCTTGAAACGTTCTGGGCTTGTGCAGGCTCTGGGTATCCCTTGTTTCCCCACTGGATAACCCTGAACGGAACAGCGACGGTTGGAGCGGGATCACGCACATCCCGTTCAGGCCATTGCACCGTGGCTTGTTGGTTGATCTCTGTTGTCTGTTGATGCGGTGTGAAAGGTTCTTGCTCCACAGAGGGGGGCCAGAACTGATCCTCAGGCTTGTCCCAGCCCAAGGGACGATGCACTTGTCTGCGCAGAGGAGCACTGGCAGCGGATGCCCCATAAGCAGCCAAAAAACTAAACAGACCAGCTCCTCCTGCTGCGACAGCCACCCAGGCTCCGATCGGAACTGCTGGGCTGCGCCAAGTGAGCAGTTTTAAGGACGTGGGTTGGCGCAGATTGAGGCTGGCCACGATCATGGCTGCCACTAGGGGGCTGAGGCTGGGCAGTAAGAGAAGCTTCTGGAGTCTGGTCATCCCTCTTCGTCTCGCCAGCGTTGAATCGGTGTGAGTGATTCACCAAGCCCATCGAACAGGCGCACCACCAGAAAATCGACCATCTCTTCGAGACTTCTCGGTTGGGTGTACCAGGCTGGGATCGGTGGAGCAATCCTTGCTCCAGCTTCAGCCAAGCTGGTCAAGTTGCGCAGGTGTATGAGGTTCCAAGGCATTTCCCTGGGCGCTAACACCAGAGGGCGACCTTCCTTGAGGTGAACATCAGCACAACGTTCAACCAGGTCGGTGGCGACACCTGCAGCGATTCTGCCAACGCTGCCCATGCTGCAGGGCACAATCACCATGGCGCGAGTGCGAATACTGCCGCTGGCAATCGTTGCCGCCTGATCATTCCAGCGGTGGCAGTGGAGGATTCCTTGATCGCAGCGGAGTCGCTCTCTCCAGAAGCCTTCCTGTGTTTGAGGATCGACAGGAACATTGACCCCCATTTCCGCTTTCCAGACCTCATGGGCACCCCTGCTGAGAACGAGGTGAACATGGCGATTGTTTTGCAAAAGCAGCTCAAGCGATCGCTCGGCCAGCTGTTGGGCTGAGGCTCCAGTGACCGCAAGGACGTAGGGCAGCAATGCTTGATCGTTCTGATTTGAATAAGTCACAGTGGCGGCGCTTGGCTTACTGGTCGCTCACTGCGACGGGAAGCGACTCCTTCCCCTGGCTCGATTCAGGCTCAGTTCCAACGATGTCGAGATCGATTTGATTACGGAGCACGTCCACCTTGGTGACTTTGACGACGACTTCGTCACCCAGCTGATAGATGCGACGGTTACGCCTGCCAACGAGGCGGTTCTGGCGTGATCGGTATTCGTACCAATCATCGTTCAAGGAGCTGACGTGCACCATCCCTTCCACCCCTGAAGGCGGGAGTTCGACAAAGAAGCCATAGCTCTGTACACCGCTGATACGGCCTTTGTGTTCCTGCTCAACCATGGGTTCCGCACTGCGAGCCTGGGCCATCGCGATCAGATCCTTTTCCAGCTCTGTCTGCTGTCTGCGTCGGCTATTCAGACGCACCAGCTGACGTGGTTGGAACCCTTCGAGCAGTTTCTGTTCCTGACTGGCTGTCAGCAGAGGCCAACGGACGGCACCACCTGCGCCGCTTCGGCCAAGGTTCACCTTTTCCTTATGACGCACGCTGGGGCGATCTTTGCCTTCGTTGAGCAATGCAGCAAGAACATGCTGGTTAATCAGGTCTGTCGCATGCAGGGTTGGACAACACCATGGAGCTCCAGGTTGGAGGGATGGGATGGATTCGGTGTTGGGCAGAGGCGGTTCTCCATCCTCTTTCTCGGCATCAACATCGCTGAGAGCTCTTGCTCTGATCGCTCGCACCATTGGGTCAGGGAGCGCCTGACGCATCTGCAGATCGAGCATTCTCCGCAAAGGGCTGTCCTTAAAGGCTCGAGCCAGATCTGCCGCTGAGGGAGTGCCTTCATCATCCAGTTCCAAGGGCAGATCAAGACCCAAGGCAGTTTTGGCTACATCATTGAGCGTTGATGGTTCAGCTTCCGCGGCTTCAAGCACCAGGAATGGAAGATTGAGATCCGAGGCGTGTTGGGCCCAGCACTGGTCGGCTGCTCTGATCAGAACAGCGAGGATTGCATTGGGATCTTCTTCATTCAGGGGTGCCAGCCATTGATGGCGACACGAATCTGGCGATGCACAGCGCAGATCCCCAAGATTTTCTAGGGCTGGAGCAGGCAGGTCCAGTTCAATCCCCCCACGACTGCAGGCCTGCACATGCAGACTTCGGGCACAGAAGATCAAGGTCTCGATCTGACCGAGCTGGTCCTTGAGAGGCTTAAGCGCCACCGGTACTGTGCGTGCCTTGGGCTTGCGGGTCGCCAAGGCGGCCAGGGCTTTAGCAGTCACGGTGGCGACCGGTCGCACCGTGCTGAGTTGAAACTCCCACTCGCCAATTGTGCCGTCGGCGCTGATATCAAGACGCAGCGAGATGGCGTCTTGGCTTGCATTCTCTTCGAAGCGGCTCGCCTGCGTCAGTGTCGTGTTCAGTAAAGGCTGCCAGGTCTCTCCTAAACAGAGAGCTTCTCCCTGATCTTGCAGCCAATGATCCATGCTGCTAGCCGGGTTAATCCTCTCAGCAATCGATGGGGCATGCAGCCAGAGACGGCTGCCGCCTTCATGGGGTTCCACATGAACTGCTGGCAGGCATGGAGCCTGAAGGCCAGCCCATGAACGGAGTAACAGCGAGGGTTGATCGGTGAGATCGACTCTTTTTTTGGTTGAAGGGGTCTTACTACTGGCTCGAGGAGCTGGTGGCCTTTTGTGCAGGTGGGCTTTGGTGAGAAGAAGCTCACGATCACCGGTAGGCCCTGCATCGAGGGGCAACGGTCGTGCGACGTGGCCACGAGCAGAAAACTGAGCCACCGGATATCGGTCGACCTCCACTTCGACAACTGAGGGTTCGTCGATTTCAGTCAGATGACAGACATCCGCTTCGGGCAGTTCGATGGTCGCGAGCACGCGATCATCGAGTGGTAAGGCCATCAGGCGTTCGTCCTGCTTTTCGAGCTGGGCGAGAAGGCTGGTGGTATTGCGTTCAAGAATGCATTGCACGCCCCCTTCGGGTGATCGACGACGACCACCCTCCCGTGTAATTCGCACAAGTACACGGTCACCGTTCCAGGCGTGATTGAGCTGGTGATCTCGAACGTAGATATCTTCACCGCCGTCTTCGCGGATGGCAAAGCAGAAGCCTTTGCTGCTGCAACGCAACCGCGCCTCAATCAGGCTTTCGTCTTGGCAACGGCTGACCTCGTCTTCTCCAGCGAGCTCGAGCACTCCAAGTTTCGCCAGGCTTTGCAGCGCCAGAGTTAGATGCTGCTTTTCAGCGCGGTTACTGAGCCGCAAAATCTTTTCGAGTTTTCCCGTTTCCAGAGATCCGGTTAGGGGGAGATGGTCGAGGAGATCGGCGACCGAGAACTTCATCGTTGGGTGTGAGCTGGCCGGCCTACAGGGCCGGGGGCGGTGATCACCTTGGACAGGCCCTTGAACCGGAGCTCAAGAACCACGCAGAGGATGTCCAGGTGTTGATGGATTTTAGGTGCAGACCGGAATCAGTCTTCTCCTGAGCTTTTCAACGCTTTTGAGGACGACAACATCGGCCAGAGCAAACGGATGCCGATCAAAAGGAAGCCAGCAGAGGCCAGAAGCTGGAGCAGGTCAGCGGGCACAACGCTGGCCATGGATCCTCCTGCGAGTGCCCCGATCAGGCTGGCCAGTACAAGAGCGCTCGACGAGCCAATGAACACAGCCAGTGGTCGGTTGGATGTGCCGCTGATCGCCACGGTTGCTAGCTGAGTCTTGTCACCCAGTTCGGCAAGAAACACAGTGACGAAAGTGGAGGCAAGCAGTGGGAAATCCATCTGATCTAAGCCTTCAAAGTGAAAATTGAGTGATGGATTGCAGGGCTTGAAATCCAAGCCAGAGACCCAATCCCACCATCAGCACTCCCGCCATCTGTTCCAAACGCTCTGGGGGGAGAATTGTGGAGAGCCAACGCCCTACCAGCACGCCAACCAAGCTGGAACAGATCAGGGCGAACGCTGCCCCAACAAACACCAACCATGGTTCACCCGACTGGGCGGACAGGAGAAGGGTGGCGAGCTGGGTTTTGTCACCTAGCTCTGCCACGAAGACAGTGGTGAAGGTGCTGAGCAAAACCGCCGTGAAGCCCATCCCCGGCTTCGATTGATCGTCCTCAGCTGGTACTGGATTCACGACACCAGTGTTGGAGGTTTCGATCTCAGGCATCTCGTTTCCTTGATCCCGAAACAATCTGATTGAACCTACGCAGTTCCCGACTCCGGCCTCCGTACACAGACCGGATCTGTTGATGACAGCAGGAGATCGCAAAGCTGTCGGCTTGCTCTGGCGGAACTTCAAATAAGCTCGCGAGGCTGGTCACCCGACAAAAATCAGGCCGATCGTCATAAATCCGACAGCGCCTTCCACCACTGTCGTAATGCCTACACCAACCGTCGACACCGACCAAGTCAAGATAGATCTCGCGTTGTTCATCGTTAAGCACTTCGAGTGCCTCCGGTCGCTCGTCAGGAGCTAGACGACAGCATGCACCGCATTGACTGATACAGCTCCAAGAGGGTTTTCCCCTTGCCATGGCCTCTCTGCTGTGACGCTGTATCACAGTGGCAGGGAATGGTGCCTGGAATCGAGTGACATGTTCCGTAGCCTAATGAGATCATTGCGTCGGATCACCGCACAATCTCCATGGGTATTGACTTCCATCTGATTTCCAACTTCACGGCACTCGCGCTGATTGCTCTTGCTGGGCCGGCAGTGATCTTCATCTTGTTTTACCGTCGCGGCGCTCTTTGAAGCAGGCTTAAGGCGTGATACACGGGCTTTCTTGCAATTAGACGGCCTGTGTACGCGGCTATCACAGCGGCCATCACCACTCCGGCAAATAACTGTTGATCTCCAGCCAGGCGCCAGGCAAAAACGATGGAGACGAGGGGCAGTTGTGTCGCCCCCGATAAGCCTGCAGAAAGTCCTAGAGCGATCCCAAGGTGTTGGCTCACCCCCATCACAGCGCAGATGGTGTATCCAAGCAGTGCCCCAAAGGTGAGGGATGGATCGATCAATCCTCCGGGCACCCCTGGGGCAAGGGCGAGCATCGGACCGATCACCCTGACCAGCGTGATCCACAAACTTGTCAGGCCTGCAGACAGATTTCCCCCATTCGGATCAGCGTTGGGCATGCCCTCTCTGATCAATTGTCGGATGAGGGCCTCACCATCAGATGTGCTGGTGCCCCAGCTCGCAAGCGCCAGAATTGTGAGTGCACCGCCCAGACAGAGGCCGGTTCGAATTGGGAAGCGCTGAACAAAAGGCGCGATCCAACCACTGCTCCAGACCAGTCCTCTGTTGAACAATCCACCCACGACTCCACCGGCAAGACCGATGGGGATCGCCAACAGCAGTTGCTCAGATTCAGGCGTCATCACATTGATGACGCCGAGACCGAACAGAGGCACTCCACCAAAGTTGCTAAAACCGGCTGCGGCAACACTGACGACAAGGGCCGGCCAGATCGTTGTGATGGCGTAATCGGTGGTGAGCTCCTCGAGCATGAACACCGCGCCTAGCACTGGAGTATTGAATCCGCCTGCCAGGCCTGCTCCACCACCGATCGCCACCAGTTGTCGTTCATTCAGGCTGGGAAGCCACTCTCCGCAGCGTCGTTGCAGAGCTCTGGCGACAGCGGCTCCTACTTGGACAACTGGACCCTCCCTTCCGAGGGGAAGCATTGCCGTTGTGGCAATGGACCAGAGCACACCACGTTGAATCGTTCCCGGTGCCGCCATTGCACCCGCCATCAGCGCCGGATCCTCTAGCGCATTCATGGTGGAGGGGATGCCTGAGCCTGCGCCGGCTTTCCAGGGACCACGCTGAAGCAACAGCAGGATTGGCATCACCGCTAACGGCATCAAACAGACCAGCAGGCCTGGGGCTGACCATTCACCGGCTTCGGTTGGAAGCAAGTCGAACAGTTTGTCTTGTAAACGATCGACAATGTTCAGAGGCCAACAGGCCAATCCAATGGCGATACCGACCACCAACAGGCCGATGAAATGACGCACCAGGCTGCGCAGTGATGAGTATTTGCGGTCAAGTAGTTCTGGGAAGAGGTGATGGCGGTGCCTCGGATCCAAACTCATGGCTGCAGTCCGAGGCCGATCGCGGCCTCTTCGATCAGGGCTGCAACGTAGGGGTGCGAGGCCCTGTTGTCGTCGCACTGATGTAGGCCGTCATCGCGGTAATCAATCACAAGCTTCTGGCCGGAAGCATTGGCGAGGACGATCGTTCCAGGCTTCACTTGTTCGCACTGATACTCCTGGCCATGACGTTGCAGCACGATGGTTGGGTGATGGGCACGAATGGCCTGGATCTCCAGCTGCAGTCGTTCCTCTCCTTGCCATCGATTCAGAGAGAGCCTGAAGGCGAGGTCAATCCGTTCTGGAGTGGAGGCTCCTCCTTTCCATCGCCAGGCGATGCCGTCATGCAGTGTTTCTCCCTGCCTCAGCCGTAAGCGGAGATGACCTCCCCGCAGCTGACGCTGATCAATCACCTCACAATCACGTGCCCAGAACAATGGAGTTGGATTGCCGATTCCAAAAGGTTCGAGTTTCTGCAACGACGACCAAAGGCCTCTGTCGATCAGATCGAATGGCAGTAGAGCCTCTGGTTGCACAACAACTCCCTGATGGCGCGACGTCATCCATTCAGCGGCGACGTCATTTAGCTGCTCATGCAGTGCCGCAACCCGCTCTGGCTTCACGGTGAAACCACCAGCGGCAGGGTGTCCTCCAAAACGCTCAAGGTGCTTGGCACAGGCGTGCAGGGCTTGGTCGACAGCAAAGCCTTCTGGTGCGCGGACTGAGGCCCGCATCAGTCCATTGCCTTCTGCTGCCAGCAACGCGGCTGGACGTTGGTAATGATCCATCAGTCTTGCCGCGACGATGCCAATCACCCCGTGGTGCCAATGCCCTTGAGCTAGGAGCAGAAATGGAGGCAGAGGTTGCGCGTCTGCCTCGACAAGGGCCATCGCTTCCGCCTCGATCGCGTCACACAGTTCGCGTCTCTGGCGATTCAATCCATCACATTGTCGTGCGAGTTGCACTGCTGTGTCGGCGTTGTCTTCAGTAAGCAGATCCACCACCAGTCGTGGCTCACCAAGTCGACCCACCGCATTGATCCGTGGCGCGATTTGAAAGCCAATATCGTCAGCTCTCAAAGGTCGTTCTTCGAGTCCACTGAGCTGCTGCAACGCCTTTAATCCAGCGCACTTTGTTCTGTGAAGACTGCGAAGTCCTTCCTGCAACCAAACTCGATTCGCCCCGGTGAGGGGTGCCATGTCTGCGATCGTACCGATACAAAACAGGTCCCTTGCACTGGTGATCGCGTCAGGTTGATTCAGAGCCTCGGCGAGACAGCGTGCCAGCACGAAGGCCAGTCCCACCCCCGCCAATCCTCGATACGGAGAATGTTCAGGTGTGGTGGCAGGGTGCACCAAGGCCAGAACCTGCGGTGGTGGGTCCGGGATGGTGTGGTGATCGGTGATGATCACTTCCACTCCAAGAGCTCTGGCGGTACAGAGTGCTTCTGCTGCTGCCACACCGTTATCGACGGTCACAAGCAGATTGACTCCGTCAGCGTGGAGCTCCTCAACCATGCGTGAGTTGAGTCCATACCCATCGTCCATGCGACTTGGGATCGCGGCAATTGGCTGGGCCTGAAGGGCTTGAAGCGCTCGGATCAACAACGCTGTGCTGGTCATGCCATCAGCGTCGTAATCACCGCAGATCGCGACCCGTTCCTGTTGCTCACAGGCGATGACAAGACGAGCTAGAGCAATCTTGAGATCGGGGAAGTGGCCGTCGGCAGGGGGCAGATCCGGAGGCTGAATCCAGGCTTCAGCGCTCTCAACTGTTTCGGTGCCTCTCCTTGCCAGCACAGCACGCAGCGCAATCGGCAGGGCGACACCGGAGAGTGGATTTCTCCCTGCGGGACGGGGCAGTTGCCAGAGCTGTGGGAGAACGGCTGTGGGCAAAGAGATGAAGCATCAAGTCTCTGCATTGTGGGGCTGATCCAAGCTGGGTGAACCCTTGGCAGTGAGGATTCATGCCCCGATTGCAAGCGGTCTTCTGGGACGTGGATGGAACCCTTGCCGATACGGAGATGGATGGCCATCGCCCGGCCTTCAACCAGGCCTTTGCTGATTTGGGATGGGGCTGGCAGTGGAATCGGGCTGAGTACCAACGTTTGTTGGCCATACCGGGAGGGACCCAAAGGGTTGCCCAATACGCCATCGAACGGGGAGAGGTACTCGACGCCACCCAGCTCGAAGACTTGCGTCGTTGCAAACAGCTTCACTATCTCAATCGCATCCGTGGCGGCGCTGTGAGCTTGCGGCCTGGAGTGAGTCGGCTGCTCAATCAGCTCGTCCACGCAGGACTTCAGCAGTGGATTGTCACCAGCAGTGGTCGCGCCTCGGTCGAAGCACTTCTGGAAGGACTTTTTGCCAATGCAGACGTTCCCTTCGATGGCGTGGTGAGTGCCAACGATGTGGAACGTCACAAGCCCTATCCCGACCCTTATCTCTGTGCGCTGGAGCGCAGTGGTGCAGACCTTGATGGATCACTTGCGATCGAGGATTCTGCGGCCGGTCTGATTGCTGCTCACGAGGCTTCTCTGACTTGTTTGGTCACGCCTTCTCTCTGGGATCAGCAGTTACCAAAGCAGTTACATCGCGCTTGCGCCGTCTTCAATCACCTTGGCGAGGCGACCCTCCCGCATCTCCAAACGTCAGGCCCCCCTTGTGCCAAAGGCATGGTCACGCTGGAGTATCTGCAATCTCTTGTTGATTCAACCTGCTGATGGCGCTCCAGCTCACCCGCTATGCACGTCTTCAGCGCCAACTTGGCCAGCAGCTTCGCCCTGCCTTCACCGGACCATGGAAGCGTCGCAGCATCGGGGTTTTGGCCCTGTTGATCGGCTTTTTTCTGGGCAGCAATTTCACCACTTATTACCTCCAGAAGATTGGTCAGCGCCCCGTTGTGGTGTTGGTGTTGGTGTTGCTCGTTGAATTAATGATCCGGTTGCGCACCAAAGTCGTTGCGGATCCTTGGCCGATGTCGTGGTTGGCTCTCGACAACCTCAGGATCGGGGTTGTGTATGCCGTCGTTCTTGAGGCCTACAAACTTGGTTCCTGAGCATCGTTTGGACCTGTCTGCTTCCGTTCCAGGCCATGCCGATCTGCTCGAGCGGCTTGGATGGTCGGAACCCCAGGCCTGGGTTGAGCACTGGCAGCAACGAGGCGGAACCACACTGGCCTTGGCAGCCTGGCCATTTCCAGTGGCAGCAGATTGGTTGTGGTGTGTTGGTTTTCCTCTGCTGACAAGACTTGAAAGCTGTTGTGGATGCTTGCCACGCCAGTTGATCGGTCTTAGCGGTTTGCCTGGCTGCGGAAAAAGCAGTCTTGCCAAATGGATTGACATGGCTGCATCTGAGCTGGACCTGTCCGTTTCGGTGGTGTCTCTCGATGATTTCTACTGGCCCGCATCGGAGATGGACCAGGCGATGAGGGGCAATCCCTGGTCAGTTCCCCGCGCTCTGCCTGGAAGTCATGATCTGGTTCTGATCCAGGAATGTTTGGCCAGATGGCGCCAAACCGGCGAGTTGCGCATCCCTCAATTTGATAAATCTCTTCGCGGTGGCCGAGGCGATCGTTGTGGTTGGCAGCACTCCAGTGCAGATGTTCTGTTATTGGAGGGTTGGTTCTTGGGGGCGTCACCGCAAGCGAATCGAAGCCTTGACCCTGAGCTGACGGCCCAAGAGCTGAGCTACCGCCAGCAGGCGTTGACCAAGCTGGAGGATTACCAATGGCTGTGGCAATCACTCGATCAGCTCTGGCATCTGCGGGCACCCGGTGTGTTTGCCAGCCGACTCTGGAAACAGCAACAGGAACAAAGCATGGAGTCCAGAACGGGTGTGCGTCTGTCGACTCAAGAGCTAGAAGGTTTTATTCGCATGATTGAAACGGCTCTTCCGCAAGAGTCTCTTCAGTCGATCAATCAAGCTGATGTTGTGGTCGAGCTCACGGATGAGCGCGTCATCCGTGAGCTGCGCTAACGCTCAGCTTTCGCTGTCGTCAACCTCGGAGACCGGATAGACAAATCCCTGGGCACGACCGCTCAGCACTGATTTTCCAAGTGACATGGCGCGTTGCGCCGCTGTGGCCGCCTTGGCCTTCCAGACAGCATGGCGCTGATTGCGCTTGCCCTTGGAGGTTTTCTTCTTGGGTACAGCCATTGCCGGCGAACTTCAGCCAAACGATGATCTTCCCCTGTCGAGAGTCCTCTCGTCAAATCGCTAGGCTTTTATCAACGCTGAAACGCTGTGAGTTCAGGCCCTTCGGACCGCCCCCAGAGCCCTGACACCCTGGCTCGTCCCAAGTCGGAATCCAAACCGATCTACAGCGAATTACTCCGCGAGATCCGATCGGGCGACGTCAAGGAATTGACGTTGATTCCACAGCGTCGTGAGGTCTTGGTGGAGTATTCGGACGGTCGCAAGGCAACCGTCTCGATCCTTGCCAACGATCAACAGGTTTTACGTACAGCTGAATCTGCCGGGGTTCCTCTCACGGTTAAGGACTTACGCCAGGAACAGGCTCTTGCGGGGGTCGTGGGCAACTTTGGCCTGATTCTGTTGATTGTTGTTGGTCTTTCCTTCCTGCTGCGACGTTCTGCACAGGTTGCTAATCGTGCGATGGGTTTCGGCCGAAGCCAGCCGAGGGTGAAACCACAGGACGATCTCAACGTTCGCTTTGAAGATGTCGCTGGCATCAGCGAAGCCAAGGATGAACTGCAAGAGGTGGTCACCTTCTTGAGAGAACCTGAGAGTTTCATTCGGCTTGGAGCCAAGATCCCACGTGGTGTTTTGCTTGTTGGCCCCCCTGGAACAGGAAAAACGCTTCTTGCCAAGGCGATTGCTGGCGAGGCCGGTGTTCCTTTTTTCTCAATGGCGGCCTCCGAATTTGTCGAGTTATTTGTGGGTGTCGGTGCCTCTCGTGTGCGAGATCTGTTTCGGCAGGCAAAGGAAAAGTCTCCCTGCATTGTTTTCATTGACGAGATTGATGCAGTTGGTCGTCAGCGCGGAGCGGGAATTGGTGGTGGAAACGATGAACGTGAGCAGACCCTGAATCAACTGCTCACCGAAATGGATGGCTTCGCTGATAACTCGGGTGTGATTTTGTTGGCGGCTACGAATCGCGTTGATGTGTTGGATACCGCCTTGATGCGGCCGGGTCGTTTTGATCGCCGTATCCATGTGGATTTGCCCGACCGTCGAGGTCGTGAGGCCATCCTTGCGGTCCATGCCCGCACGCGCCCTCTCGATGACCGTGTGGATCTGGCTGAATGGGCGAAACGAACACCCGGTTTCTCAGGTGCTGATCTGGCCAATCTGCTCAATGAGGCAGCCATCCTCACGGCACGTCAAAACGCCAATGCCATCGGTGACGAGCAGGTTGAGTGCGCGCTCGAACGAATCACGATGGGGTTGACAGCAGCTCCTCTCCAAGACAACGCCAAAAAACGACTGATTGCCTATCACGAAATCGGCCATGCATTGGTGGCAGCGCTGACGCCTCAGGCTGGGACGGTCGACAAGGTCACGCTCTTGCCTCGAAGTGGAGGGGTTGGTGGTTTCACCAGGTTTTGGCCAGATGATGAGGTGATTGATTCCGGTCTGATCACCCGGGCAGCGCTGCGGGCCAGGTTGGTTGTGGCTTTAGGTGGTCGAGCCGCGGAAATCGTCGTCTTTGGCTCTGGAGAGGTGACCCAAGGTGCAAGCGGTGATTTGCAAATGGTGAGTCAGCTTGCAAGGGAAATGGTGACCCGCTTTGGTTTTTCGCAGTTGGGCCCGGTGGCTCTCGAGGCCGCTGGCAATGAGGTCTTTCTTGGCCGTGACCTGATGCATGCGCGCCCCACCTATGCCGAAAGCACAGGTCGCGAGATCGATGCTCAAATCCGCTCCCTTGCAAAGGACTCCCTGAATGAGGCCATTGCCCTGCTTGAGCCGCGTCGCGAGATTATGGATCGCCTTGTCGAATCACTGATCGCTGAAGAAACACTGCATACGGAGCGTTTCATGCAACTCGCCGGCCTTTCGAGCAGTAGCCAGTAATTTGGGTTAGCTGATCGCCAGGGATTGAGTCGTCCCAATCGAGGTAGGAGTCATCGCCAGCTTGAATGTCGACCGTGGCGTCGGCGTCAATTCTGGCTTGGTTCGGCCATTCTTATCCTGGCCTTTGTCTTGCTCTGCCGTCTTCAGGTTGAGTGGCTCTGGTTCGAGCAGTTCTCTCTCCAGGCGGTGCTTGTTAAGCGCTGGACTTTTCAGATTATCGCTGGCTTTTTAGCCTTCACGGTCGCTTCGCTTGGAGCCTTTTGGCGAAGTTCTTGGCTGCAGCTCTCTGACGATCATTCCTCAGTTTCATCGGACGATTCCCATCGCTTTGCTCTGAGCGGATGGCGTTATGGCTTGATGCTGTTGATCACTGCGGGGGCGGTCGTTGTTGCTCTGGCGGTGTTGATGCGTTTGGCCTGGCTGGCTTGCACCAACCCGTTCAGCCTTGGCCATTGGTGGGAACAACCAATGACTGGTCACCCATCGATTGCTTGCACCCTTCTTCTCTTGATCGCTGTTGCACTCATTGCGCGATCGCGGCGGATTCGAACGGCACCATTGTTCATTTTTGGCAGCTTATGCACCTGTTTCACTGCTGCTCGTGCTTGGGGATTGTGGGCACTGGCCCTGAATATTCCTGCAACCGGTGAGCTTGAGCCTCTTTTCGGTGCCGATGTGAGCTTCGGCTTAGGTCGTTTCTCTGCGATCGCACTGCTGTTGCAGTTGCTGCTCGCACAGCTTGTTCTGACAGTCGCTACAGCACTACTGCGTCGCTTTAGCCGTCCTGCCGATGTTTCTAACTGGTCATTCCCCGGGCTCCAACCGATTGAACGGCAGCGACTTCGCCCATTCCTGGCGCTGATTCTTGCTTTGCTTGCCGCATTGCTCTGGCTGTCTCGTCATCAATTGCTGTGGACCCAGGACGGCGTTGTGGCAGGCGCTGGATGGCTTGATGTGCATTTGGTTTTGCCATTGCGCCAGATCGAGTCGTTGTCGATGTTGGCGCTGGCTGTACTGGTGCTGCCTTTGCCGTGGGCGATGCATCGCCGCCAATGGCGCGCCTGGGCTACAACACTCTTGTTCGCTGCACTGTTGGCTGAACTCCTGCTCACACCATCACTCGATTGGCTGGTGGTTCGGCCCCGTGAACTCAAGCTTGAACGTCCCTATCTCACCCATGCGATAGCGGCCACCAGACGAGCATTTCAACTCGATGCGATCACGACCAGGTCGCTCAATCCAGCCTCGAGGGTCCGTCCAGAGGATCTCGTTGAAGGTGCCAGCACTTTGGACAATGTTCGACTCTGGGATAGTCAGCCGTTGCTGGCCACAAATCGGCAATTGCAGCAGCTGCGCGTTTACTACCGCTTTTCCAGTGCTGCCGTTGACCGATATCAAATCACTGCCGATCCAGGTCAGCGACAGCAAGTCATCATCACGGCAAGGGAACTGGATCAGGCCGCACTCCCCGATCGCTCTCGTACGTGGCTCAATCGTCACTTTGTCTTTACCCATGGTTACGGTTTTACTCTGAGCCCTGTGAATACACGGGCCGTTGATGGATTGCCTGAATACTTCATTAGCGACTTGGGTAAAGCCACCCGAATTCAAGGAAATGAATCGTTGAGTATCACTCAGGAAGATGTAGAAAAGCGGGTGCCAATTGGTCGTGCAGCCTTGTATTTCGGCATGCTGCCATCCCCTTATGCCATTGCTCCTACAAGCGTGCAGGAGTTTGACTTTCCTGAAGGCGATGAGAATACTTATAACCACTATTCCGGCAATGCAGGAGTTCCTTTGTCAAACCCCTGGCAACGGCTTACAGCAGCGGTTTACCTCAAGGAGCCACGCTTGCTGAATACGGGATCACTGAAGACAAGCTCCAAGCTTCTTCTGCGCCGAGATGTACGTAAGAGAGTGAAAGCACTGGCTCCATTTCTCTCATTTGAAGGTGATCCCTATCTTGTCTCAGTGCCGATCGAAGGTGAACAAGCAGGTTATGACAGTGCACAGAATCAGTATTGGATCGTTGATGGCTATACCAGCTCAAGTACCTATCCCTACGCAGCAGATCTGCCAGACGGCACTTCGATGCGCTACGTGCGGAATTCCGTGAAAGCTGTTGTTGATGCTTACAACGGAAATGTTCATCTCTATGTGAGTGAGCCGGATGATCCGATGATTGGTGGATGGATGAAGCTCTTCCCGGAGCTTTTTCAGCCGTTAGATGCGATGCCAACACAGTTGCGCGATCATCTAATGGTTCCCAGTCATATGTTTCAACTCCAGGTTCAACAATTACTCCGATACCACGTCACCGACCCGCGTACCTTCTATAGCGGTGATGATGTTTGGCAGGTCCCCTTAGAGCTTTACGGTCAACGCCAAATTCCAGTCGCTCCATATCACATCACTGCACAGCTCACGCCCGCACAGCGTTCAGAGTTTCTATTGCTTCAACCACTCACCCCGTTGGCCCGTCCCAATCTGTCAGCCTGGCTGGCCGCACGTAGCGATAGTCCTCATTATGGAGAACTGGTGTTAATTCGTTTCCCTCCCGATCTACCCATTTTCGGTCCGGAGCAAATCCAAGCCTTGATCAATCAGAACCCTGTCATTAGTCAGCAATTCGGACTCTGGGACCGAGCAGGCTCTGAAGTGGTTCAGGGAAATCTATTGGTTCTTCCTCTAGGTAAAGCTCTTTTGTACGTGGAACCTGTGTACCTACGTGCAAGGCAAGGTGGATTGCCAACCCTGACTCGCGTGGTTGTTAGTGATGGAAGTCGAGTCGCGATGGATGTGAATCTGATGGATGCATTAAAAGCGTTGCTTGGTAAGCATTCCGCCACAGCTGTTGTTCAGGATCTTCATGCCACTCAGGACCCTCCACAATCAGCGTTGCCATAAAAAAGCCGCCCTTAGGGGCGGCACAATACGATCAATGAAATGATCAGTTGACTGCAGCAAAGAATTCTTTGCTGCCCACTGGATCAGGCTTCATGGTCTTTTCGCCTGGGGTCCAGTTAGCAGGACAGACTTCATCGGGATGGGACTGTACGTACTGGAAGGCTTGGAGAACGCGAAGTGTTTCATCAACGTTCCTACCGACTGGCAGGTTGTTAATTGTCGCGTGCATGATCACGCCATCGGGATCGATGATGAACAGGCCGCGAAGAGCCACCCCTGCATCCTCGTCAAGCACGTTGTAGGCAGATGCGATCTCTTTCTTGAGATCAGCAACGAGGGGATAGGCAATATCGCCAAGTCCGCCTTGATTGCGGGGACTCTGGATCCAGGCAAGGTGGCTGAACTGGCTGTCAACAGAGACGCCCAGAACTTCGGTGTTCTTGCTGGAGAAGTCCGCATAGCGATCGCTAAATGCGGTGATCTCCGTGGGGCACACGAAGGTGAAATCTAGTGGGTAGAAAAACAGCACCACGTACTTGCCGCGATACTGAGACAGTGAGATCTCTTTGAATTCCTGGTCAACCACTGCGGTGGCGGTGAAATCAGGGGCCTGTTGACCCACTCGCAGACAGCCGGTGGCAGTCATGATGGAAGAGCGATGGTTCAGCTGTGGTGGTCAATCGATCGCTAAGGCGAAGTCGATCCCACTACCACTTGCTTTTGTCAATTTATCACGGTTGTTGCGTCAACGGATCCCTTGTCGGGTCACTTTGAGCTGCAACAGGTGCGGCTCTAAGATGGGGCCATGATCAAACGTTCCATGGCCTGGGATCAGGCTCTTCTTAGGAAATTCAGTAGTACCGGTCATTTTCGACTTCTCAATCAGGTCCGTAGTGAGCTCAGGGCTCAACCACTTGTTCGTGACCCTCAGACCCGTGCTCTCACACTTCAGGTGAAGCCGAGGAAAGGCCAGTCTGTTCGCGCCCAGCGTCGCCCCAATGCTCTGGAGAACCATAGCGGCGACAGCCTTCTACCTGAACAAGCTGCAATGGCACCTCAGTCATTCCGAGATCGCCTTAATGCCATCGAGATGCGTTAAAAACACCCATTAGCATTGACAGTTAAGGCATTAAAAAAGCTCACTAGATGTTAGTGAGCTTTTTGCTTAAATGACAAGGGGGAGACTTGAACTCCCGACCTGCGGGTTATGAATCCGCCGCTCTAACCAGCTGAGCTACCCTGTCGTGACCCCAATAGTTTAAACGATCGTCCGACGCG
>MDSV01076608.1_pt1 | contig 17740 bp, 16 predicted proteins | sample 810851 | NCBI WGS metagenome assembly MDSV01 (sample SAMN05326640, study PRJNA326480) | marine metagenome | isolation source: seawater | place: Atlantic Ocean: North East | collected 2012 | reverse complement strand
CATATTGTTTTAATTCATCTCTACTATAAATAATTATTTTTTTTGGCTTATATTTACTAAGGACAGTTTTAATAAACTGTTTACCAAAGGAACCTGTTCCGCCTGTAACAAACAGTGTTTTATTTTTGAAAATTTCTTTGATTCTATTTGACATATTATAGACCTTAATTAATTATTCATGTTTTTATTTATTAATGTAATTAATCTTTGAGATTGATTAAATATTTTATCATTTTTTATATCTGGAGATTCATGCTCGCTATAAGTTATATCAGACCAAGCTTTTAGAAAAGCCATTATTGATAAGTTCTGTCTATTAATATCTAAGTTTTCAAGTAAATATCTCTTTAAAATATTATGAAGATCATTATAATTATTTGCTTTTTTAATACCATAGATTGAATCATAAAAAGCTTTACTTAATAATAAAACTTTTTTGTTTCGTAATATCGCTTCAAAACCCACGCTGCCTTGAATTGTCGCAACCATTTCACAATTTTCAACAAGCTTTATTGATGGGAAAAGCCTATGGTAGAGAATAACATTAGGTAGCTTTTTTAATTGTTTATAGAAAAATGGTGGCCTATATCCTCCTTGCATAGGGTAGTCTTTAATAGCTAGTCTGTAACCCGATGGCAAACTTGCAGATAATCCACGAATGATGCTTAATTGATCTGAAAAAACAGGTGAAGTTGAAAGCAATGTTGCTTCAGGTTGTAAATGAAGAGGAAAATATACATATTTAGCTGTTGAAACTTTTTTTTCATACTTTATAAAATTTTCAGTTATTAAATAAAAGTAATATCTTTTAATTAATGCTTTTAATCTCAAAAAAAATAATTTGGACTTGTTAATATTATCAAAACCTGGAAAAAAATTTTCTTTATAAGATAAAAAACGCCAGAAAGATTTAATATTATTATTTACCATTTCCTTAATATTAACATCCCACCAAAATTCTTTTACTTCTTTAACAGGATTGAATCCTAACAAAGATTTTTTAAAATCTTCTATCTTATTAATATGTGGGGCTACATAATTATCATAATTCATTTCATACAGATGATGCTTTCTTTTTAATAAACTAGACCTAAAATATTCATCATCACAAAGATAAAATAAGCGTTCTTTGAAAAGCAGAGCATTCATTTGAAAAACTTTTATATCCATACTTTTTGCTAGGGTAAATAATGTTGTAGAATGCATATTATCACCCGCGTGGGCTAAAACTGTATCAATACTATGTTTCTTGATTATTTTAGAATAAAATAGGACCAAAGCTTTTAAATCAAAAAGTGCATCTTCTATTTTTGGATTAGAATGTGGCTCCGCACCATTTAAATAACTATAATCGTAATAAGTTCTTTGAGAAACAATAATTTTCCATAAATTCGATTTTGGGTATTCTTCTTCTAATTCATGAATATTTTTTTTACGAATCATTTCTTTATTCTTCATAACCCAATCATTAAATGAAAAGAAATAATCTTTATGGATTAATGGTTTATTGTCATCAAGGTAAGAGACAAATGTTTTTATTTTAAATTTATCTCGTAAAAAATTGCAAATATGGAACTGTTCAGATTTACTTTTTGCACCTGGAGGATTAATTAATAATATATTCATTAGTTTAATTTAAAATTCGACAATCTCTTTTTTATTGTATTTTATTTCAAATAAATCATTTTTTTTGTTTCTATATAATTATCTGATATTAGACTATAAAGATAAATTCCTGATGCCACTGTTATATTATTATTATCAGTGCCATTCCAAACAACATTATTTTTACTAATTGAATCTTTTCCCATAATAAACCTTCTAATTTCATTACCTTTATAATCATAGATAATTAACTTAAACTTTTTTAATACCCCTATTTCAATAGAAATAATTGTCTGGCTATTAAAAGGGTTTGGATAATTATCATTTAATAGAAATCTATTATTTTTTTCAGTAGCCTCAATATTTAATGTCTTGATAATGTTTTCATGCCAGAGTAAATGATTCCCATTTTTTGAAGCTGAAACAACGTCATAATCTCCATCAAAATCAATATCTGTATTCGTTACTGCGTGGGCGCCAATTGCATCATGTGAAATAATGTTTTTTACAAAATTGTTTTCAGACGTATTTTTGTAAAAGACAATTGAATTGTTTTTAAATAGTGCGCCTATAATATCAATATTGCCATCTAAATTTACATCAACTAAGGAGATATCGTGAGCTCCTAATGCATTATTATCGATAATATTTTTTTTAAAGTTTTGATTTCCATCATTTTCATACCAGGATATGGTATTATCTTGGCTACTAGCAGCAACAATATCAAAATCATAGTCATTATCTATATCTGCACATCTAATATTGTGGGCTCCTAATGCATTATTATCAACAATATTTTTTTTAAAGTTTTGATTTCCATCATTTTCATACCAGGATATGGTATTATCATGATATGAGGCTGCATAGATATCAAAATCTCCATCACTATCAATATCAATTGATTTCGCATTATATGCTCCTAATGCATTCTTATCAATAATAACAATTTCAAATTGATTATTTTTATTTTTTAACCATATCAATTGATTACTATGATAAAGCGTAGAAATAATATCTTTTTTACCATTTTTATCTAAATCAATTATAAAAACAGAGTGAGCTCCACTTGCAGTGTCAGAAATTATATGCTTAGTAAACACTTGATTCCCATCATTTTCAAACCAGGCTATAGTATTATCATAGGTAGAAGCAACTAATATATCATTATCACCATCATTATCCAAATCAGATGCTTGTGCAGAGTGAGCGCCATCAGACAAACTATCGATAATATTTAGATTAAAGTTTTGATTACCATCATTTTCAAACCAAACAACCATATCTAAATCTTGGGAAACTGCTATAATATCAATATCAAAATCATTGTCTAAATCAAAAGCCTGGATTGATCTTGGCGCAGGAAATGAATTAGATATAATGTGAGTAATAAAATTGTCATTAAGAACTGAAAGAATTAAAAATAAGAATAATTTCATATGCTGAATGTTTAAAGGGAATTAAACAAGTTCATAAGATGTAATAAAATCATCTTTAGAATCAATTTCCCAATTAACTTTTTGTACCTGGAGAATTTATTAATAGTAAATTCATTTTTATGTTTCTAGGTAATCAATTCATATAATATTATAGATTTCAAGTGGACCTTCTTTTACTGCTAATTTTATTTTTTGATTAATATTATTTATCACTGATTTATTATATGATTTCACAGAGGTATCAATAATTACTGTATCCACTTTGAAGGAATCTATTAACTCTGGGATAATACCATTTGAAACAATTGGATATTCTTCAAAAATTTCTTCAAAAATATAATTGCCAATTTTATTTACATTGATGAAACCCCAAAAATAAATATTATCTACATCAAGTAATTGTTTTGTAATATTCAAATTATTGCAAAAGATCACGCGCTTATTATTGATTGATTGATTTGCAATATAGGTTTTCACTTTATAAATAGATCTTACATTTGAATTATTTATTATTGATACTTTATTACTAATTAGATGCCCTGAGAACAAGCAAACTATAAACAAGGCTAATGATAAATATGCTATAAATAAATTTTCATGATAATTAGTTACAAAAAAAGCAACAAGAAAAGGAGTCGCAAAGTCTAAATATCTATGCGGTTCACCCAAAAATCTTGTTTTTCGAAATGATGTTACAAACAATGAAAATAAACATAATAGAATCGGCGCATAGAATAATATAAATTTTTGATTATATCCATTATCAACCATATTTTGGAAATCATTAATTACAAAAAATAGCAAAAGTGGAAAACCTACTATTGCTTGTATAATTGGGTTATTATAAAAATAAAGAATAAATGATTTATTCTTTGGTTTTATCCAAAAATCATAAACGAAGTCTCTCCATATACTGTATCTAACTTTTAGTATAAATCGATCTGCTAATTTATTATAGTAAAAAATTTTATGTTTTAATTGTCCCTTTAGATAGTATAAAAGATATTGATTATCAATAAATAAAAGAGTCAGAAAAATACCGAATAAATATGCTATAATTATTTTTGTTTCTAGCAATAATAAATGGACTATGAGTAAAATTAATATGAATTGTAGTGTGAACTGAGAAGATAAAATTACTAATGGAACAGTTATACCTATTATTATCAAAAAAATAAAATTCCCCGTTAAATGATAAGATATAATAAAACATAAAAATAATTGACCTATTACTACACCAAGCATTCTAGGTGATAAATTAATGTTTTTTGCATTAGATGAATCAAAATTAAAAGGGTTGAAATAAATTAGAACAAAACCAATTATAATAGAAAAAAACGTTATTTTGTAGCCTAAATAGCTTTCAGAAAGATATATTAATAATAAAAAAATAAATGACTGGATAAGAAAAAGAAGAAATTTAAGAATTTTATTATAATAAAATATTTTATCTGGTCTAATTAAAGAAAACAACCAATGGTAAAGTTGAGGATATGAATTTTTCTGAGAAAAAAGAAAATTATCAATGTTTAGAATAAACCTATAATTGTTCAACCTAATCTTATTAATCAAAAACCAATGAAAAGAGCTATCAGAACTTATATTTTTATCAATTTTACTTATCATTTTATGAAATGATTATTAATCTAATTAATAGATAGTTATCTCATTTTCTTAAAACGCATACCATAATGTTCTTCATTCATAATTTTCACTTTTACAGGTACTTTATATTTTGGTAGTTTACTATTACAATATTTTTTTAATCTATTTAAGAATTCCTTTTCATCTTCATAATTTTTCAAACGAACTTTTGCACATACAATATTTCCAATGATTGCATTTTTTTCACCATAAACTGTCACCTCAATAATATTGTCCATTTCTAGTATAATATTTTCAACTTCTTGTGGATAAACTTTTTCACCCCCCACGTTTATTATCTCTGATTTACGTCCTAAAATTTTAATATAATCTCCCTTTTGTAAAACCTCGTCACCAGTAATAAACCAGCCCTCATCAGTCAATGGAGTTGAAGCATTTAAATAACCTAACATAGCAGATTTAGCTTTTATTTGTAAAATGCCATCAACTATCCTTGTTTTATATCCTTCTCCACCTACTTTCACCCATAATGAATCATTATTTTCAGATTTTGACTTCATCACACCTAATTCAATTAGTCCATAAGTCTGCAAAAGCTTAACATTAGGGAATACAGTTTTAAGTCTTTTGAGTGTTGTCTTAGGCATCGGTTCCGTACCATAAGAAATGATTATTAAACTACTTAAATCATAATTATCATAAACTCCACTTAATAATAATAAATTCAAAAAAGTAGGAGATGCTGGTAACAATTGAATACTATGGAGTTCAATTAGTTTACATATTTGCTCTGGTGAACGATCTTTTGTTGTTATTACAACTCCACCATTTGATAAAATATGGAACATGGTATTTAGACCACCCCAGTGATCAAATAATAAAAAGTTTAATGTTCGAAGCGCTTTTCTTCTCTCTTTAAACTTCATTAACAAACCATAAAAATCATGAACAGCCGCTTTTGGCTCGCCAGACGTACCTGAACTGAAAAGCACTAGCCCTGGATGTGTCTTTGATCTTATTATTTTGTAAAACTTATTTTCCGATTGGGTCGCAATTTTTTTATGTGTTATTTTATCATTATTATCAACACTAAAAACATGTTCTACTTGGGAAATTTCAAATAATTTTTCATCATCACTATTTGTACTATTATTTAAAGGAACAATAATACATTTATTATAAATCAGACTTAATAATAACGCTATGGAATTGGGTGAAAAATCTCCACGTATAGCAACAACTAAACCTTCTTTAATTTGGTTAGATTCTAAGTATAAAAGCTGTTTGTTAATATTCTCAATTAAATGCTCATATGTATACTCTTTACCATGCCAAATAATTGCAATATTAGATTGAAACTCTTTAAATCCTTTGAATAAGAAATCAATGTTCATTTAAATAACTTTATTTATAATTTTTCTTCAAATTGCGAATATCAAGTTTGGCAATATCCCTATTTATATATTTACCATAAGAAGGTGTAGAAAAAAAAGGATGGTAATAATAGTCACAACCTTCAAAGTTATAATGAGTCACTTGACTTCTTCTGGATCTAGTAGGGTCATTTATCACACCACCACCATGTAATAAATTTGCTGACCATATTAATGCACTCCCTTTTTTCATTGAAACAATTTTTTCTTTCATACCTAGTACAGATACAACATCCTTCACATATTTTTCATAGTGGCGGTAAATATCTTCAACTTTCTTCATATTACTAGCTGGTTTAATCTTTAAATCGAAATAATCAATATCTTTCAATCTATGACTGCCTTCAACAACCCTTAATGCTCCATTATTTTTATCTGTATCTTCGAGCGCCACCCAACATGCTGACAAATAACCTTTAGGTATCGACCCAAAATGAATTGTATCGCTATGTAAAGGCTGCTCAGTTCCCTTTAAAAAATTGATAGTAGAAAAAGGTATTGGTTTTTTTCTATAAAAAAATTCTAGTAGAGATAATATTTTATTATTTAATGCTAAATCAACTACTTTTGCACAGTTTGCTCCAGCATCCACTAATCTAGGACTACTGTTATATGAAAAAAACGAAGAGTTTGTTTTATAATCATTAGACTTTACTTTAGTATCAATATCATGATTCAATCCATCAATAAACGAATCTCCTAGTTCTAAATCAATTATAACATATCCTTTAGAATTAAATTCTTTAGCAAGTTGGATATATTCTTTTGAGATGTCTACATTTTTAATAAGCCTTGGGAAAAATGGAGAGTCAACCCATGGCATGTTTAATGCATCTAGTTGTTTGCCATAATCTTTCATATTTTGCTCTTTTTTATTTGTGTGAGATTAAGATATAATAACAAAGTTTTCATTAACCACCACCAAGATATATTATCTGACCGGTTATATAATCACTTTTTTTTGATTTTAAAAAATCAATTACATTAGTGATATCACTCATTTCAGTTAATCTATCAAATGCAAGATCTCTGATAATATTTTCAATTTTCTCCTCAGGAACAAATCTAATTAAATCAGTTAATGCAGGAGTAGGGCCAACACCATTTACAGTAATTCCATATTCAGCTAATTCTCTTGACATCACAACAGTTAAATTTTCTACAGCTGATTTTGACGCAGTGTAGATTGCTTCACCTTTTAATTTCATTTGAGTGCCAACAGTTGTAATGTTTATGATTCTCCCGAAAAACTTTGTCTTCATTAACTTAGCTGCTTCTCTTGATATCAGAAATGCCCCAATAAAATTAGTGTCAATAATTTCTTGTGCTTTAATCTTAGGGGTTAATAAAATATGATTCATTGATGCAAGGCCTGCATTATTTATTACAATATCAAGTTTTTTGAATTTCTTTCTTATAGCTTTAAACATGTTTTTAACAGCTTTTTCATCTGAGATATCTGCTTTGTAATGAGTGTAGTTTTTTAACCGAACATCGAAATTCCCCCGACTACAACCAATTACATTAAAATTTTTCTTAGCATAATACTCTACAAGATACCTTCCAATACCTTTTCTTGAGCCAGTAATCAATATTGTTTGTTTATTAAGCATATATTTACTAGTCTAATAGATTTATTATATAATCAGATAAAATATTGATATTTTGATATGGATTTGATTTTTGAGACATCGCTTTTTCATCAGCTAAGCTTATTGACTGGTCTAATTCATCTTCAATATTTTGCTCTAAACCAACTATTAGACTTACCAAGCCCAATGAATCTAAAGCGGAGTTTCCACCATATATTGAAGAGTCTAAATCGGTTGATATTTTTTCATCACTCGGTAATGATTTATTAAAATCATCTATTGTATTTATTATGATTTTGATTATCTGTTCTTTCATATTAATCCTTTTATGATTTATTGTTTTTGAATGACTTTCTCAAATTTATATTATGTAATAACCAAGCTTGATTATCTACGGCGTAAAATCCAGCAATTGTTTTATCATCCTCAACATTCTCAACAACAACAGCAGCTGTATTTATTTTAACATTATTCCCAATGGTGATTCCATTTGAAATAACTGCACCATTTGCGATCCAGCAATTATCGCCTACAGTCACAGAGCCCGATATAACGACACCAGTAGTAATTATTGTTTTCTTTCCTATTAAATTATTGTGCGATATATGAACCATATTGTCAACATATGTTTCAGATCCAATCTCACAGAATCCTTCAAAGATATTACATGCAATCACAGAATTAGATCCAACATAAGCGTTTTTACATATTTTTGTACCTCCAGTATGAATGGCGAGTACACGCTTTTTATTAATTTCAAATAATTCAATATTATTTACCCCTATAACGCTATTATCTTTAATTACAACATTATCTTCAATAATTGTTCCTCGTTTGATTACTGTATTTGCACAAATATTAACATTATTACCAATTTTAACTCCATTTTCAATCACGGCAGAGGAATCAATAATACAATCTTGACCAATTTGTTTTGGAAATTCATTATCACTATAAAATATTGTGGACTTACAAAGGTAGTTGTGTAGTTCATAAAATGTACTTTTGGGTTGATCTACAATAAAGTAACTGACTTGCCTCTTATCAATTTCTTTTAAATTATTATAAATATCCTTACTGGTAATAATCGCTTTAACGCTCTTGTTTTCAAGGGCTTTTTTTATGTAAATATCATTTAAACAATATGTCAAAACAGAATTATATGAAGAATGATAATCTGCATAATTTAAAGCATTTATTATTGTTGATTTTTTTGTATGCCCAACATTAATTATTTTACTTATTTCATTTAATGAAATTTTTCTTATTTCCATAAAAAATTTACTTTTTTTATTTTAAAGCTAGTTTAATCAAATTCATATAAATTTACTAAGTATCCATTATTAAATTTAAAAGTGATCAAATTAATAATCGTCTATTATATAAAGCTTTTATGAGATTTGCGAACGGAAAAATTTGATCATACATTAATGACAAATTTGTATCATATCATTAGTATAGTTTTCTTTTAAAAGATATTCTCCAACTTTAAATCCACCAGCCATTAACCCTACAAAAGGATTAATTCCAAGGTAAGACAAAGTGAATGACATGGTTTTTGAAATACCTTTTTTTCGAGGATATATGGGAATATTCTTTCCATTAAAATAATTTAGATCAATATCTCCATATAAATGAACAATACCAAAATCATTATTGATTAAGCTTAACTCGTCTATATTAAAAAAAGAATTATTTGTATATGATCGTGTTTCATTATAATCACAAAGAAAAATAAAATCTACTTTGTTAATAATCTCTTTCAATAAACTGAAATCAGTAGTTTTCACAATTCGTTTAGGGTTTAGTTTAGAAAATGTATTAGATATTTCTTCGCCAAAATTATCATCTGACCATACGACTATTGTATTTCCATTAACTTCATAGCCTGCTTCAAGAGCCATTTTAACTGCTAAATGACCAATTTGTTGAAATACTTGTAAATCTTCATGGCTTTCATTTGTGCCAGCAACAATTATATTTTTTTTTCTACAATAATCTAAATCTACATCATTATTTCTCAATTCCCATGATTCGTACATCAACGGAATAACAACAGAACTTTTAGTGTATTTTAATTTTTTTTCATCCAAAGGTCTTAAAAAACCTGAATTAGTAATCATGTCTGCGCATATTAAATGATCTATATTCATTTCACCATCAAAAAACTCTATGTTACCATTAAAGTCTAATTTATTCAAAATATCATTACAATTTTCAAAAATATGTGATGCTTTTCCGAAGCTTGAATCTTGTGTCCACGCCATTACTTTTTCTGCACCTGCAAGAAGAGGAATTATTGGCATGTAATTATATAAATCAGAACCTACTTCCGTAAGAACGTTGTAACCATGAAGATTTAAATCTAAAGATTTAATATAATCATAAATTTTTGAAATAACTCTACTACTTTTTTGTTTATTCATAAATTCCATTTAAATATTCTTCAATATTTATTAATGACCACACCAACAGTCTACGGTTCTGCTGTCCATCTAAGTGTTGTTGCACTAATCCCTCAACTGCATTTTGATTCAAAAAATTATAGATGAGAGCTTCACTATTGAAGAGTCTTCGTTTTACGAAGTCAATGCTTTCACCTTTAAACCAAGTTGAATCCGGAGATGAAAAACCTTGCTTTGCAGCAGTAGTAATTGACTCTGGTACATATTTTTTCATTATATCACGAAGAATCTGCTTACCATCGTTAGTTTTCTGAAAATATTTTTTTCTTTTTCCTCCAGGTTCATTCTCATTTAGCATCAATACTTGGTTTAGATTATTTAATTTCATTTTTACTGGGCATTGCATCGCAAAATCCACTAAATCATTATCCATAAATGGGACTCTTGTTTCCATACTATGCGCCATGCTTATTTTGTCTTCTACTACAAATAAACCATGTAAAAATGTTTTGGCTTCAAAATACAGTGAATGATTAATATAATCTTCAGATGCATTTAGTTCATTTTTATGAGTAAGAAACACATCTCTAAAAATATCACGCGTTCGCACATCTTTTACATTTCCCCATATTGGTGAAAATACTTTTTTAATTTCTGTATTTGGAATTAGTCTTTGCCAAAAGGTATAATATTGATCAATATAATGTTCAAAATCGTTATTAATAACTGCACGATAATATCGCCATGGATACCCGCCAAATAATTCATCACCGCCTGCACCAGAAAGAACAACTTTTACAAATTTACTAGCCAATTGCGCAGCATAATAATTGGGATAACTTTGCCCCACTCTTGGTTCTTCTAAATGTGAAGAAAGCTTAGGCAAACAACGTTCCATATCACCTGCTTTTAAAACCATTTCATAGTGTTCTGTTTTATATAGAGCAGACATCGCTTCGGCTTGCTCTCTTTCATCAAACGCCAATTCCAATCCTGAAGCAGATGAAAGATCAAATCCACATGTAAAAGTTTTTATATAAGGTAGTTCTTTAGATGACAAAGCAGTTAGGGTTCCTGAATCCATTCCACCGGAAAGATAAGAGCCCAACTCAACATCTGTTACGAGCTGCCGACTTACCGCTTGTTTTAAAAGCCTATCTAATTCTTCACGATACTCTCTTAAATCCTTTGGGTTATTAACCTCTTTAAAATGATAATCCCAATATTTTCTAATATTTAATTGTTTATCTTTACTATACTGTATTTTAGCAATAGATCCTGGTTCTAAAAGTTTAATATTCTTCAACAATGTTCTATCTGAAAAAATATTTTGAAATGTAAAATACTCTAACATTGCTTTTTTGTCGATTTCTTTTTTTACAATTGGGTGCTGAAGGATTGCCTTTTGTTCAGAACCAAAAATAAAGACACTTCCCCATTGAGTATAATAAAGGGGTTTAATACCGTACCGATCACGGACAAGATAAAGTGTTTTCTTCTTTTTATCCCAAACAGAAAAAGCAAACATTCCATTAAAATGATGAACGGAATCTTCGCCCCATTCAACCCAAGCATTTAGAACCACTTCTGAATCTGTTTGTGAATGAAATTTATGGCCTAACTTCTCTAGTTCTTTTCTTAATTCTCTAAAATTATAAACTTCTCCATTATAGCTTAAAACAATTTGCTTATTCGCCGAAATCATGGGCTGTTGCCCCGCTGGTGACAGATCTATAATTGCTAATCTGCGATGCCCCAAACCAATATAACCATCTGTATAATGGCCTTCTCCATCAGGGCCACGATGTGCTATAGCATCGGTCATGTTTTTTAAAAGGTTTGGCGAAGCTGGTTCGCCATTTAAATTAAATATACCGGCTATTCCACACATATTTTTATAAAATAGTTAATTTTTCTCAAACCTACCACTGTGGCAAGCTTCTTCAGAATGAATAAAGTTCGTTGCTAATTCACATTCTGATATCATAGATAAGAATTCATCTTTTGTATATCGTTCTGCATTTGAAGGTGCATACCAATCATAATTAGTTGAAATAGATGTTTCCAGCCCTAATTCATCGTTCCAAAAACATTTAATAAAATTCCAATAAATAAAGCGCTGCAAGTCTGTTTTACCACCTTTGATGCCAAGTAATGGGATTTCAGGTGAATCAAACTCTATTTTTAAATCTGCCAAACGCTTACCAAGATCTGTCATTTGTTCACTAAATTTCCAAAGTTCTTCATTAGATATGTTTTTTGTTTTTTCCCTAAAGTATTCATCAAGAAGTTCCCTCGGCAATGCTTTTTTGGCATAGACATATACTGCAAATTCACTTTTTGGCTTTAATACTCTTGTCAATTCCTTCATAGTTGACAATGGATCTTCAGTATGATGGATCACCTGATCGCAGCTAACATAATCTAAAATATTATTTTTCAACTTTGTTTTTGCAATATCACCTTTAATGAATACTATATTTGGATAGTGATGATATTTTTTTTCTGCATGGAAAATAGCATTAGAATAATCCATCGCCAAAACAAGTGTTTTAGGACTCAAGTCCGCAAACCATTTAGCTTTATATCCTAATCCACATCCAGCATCAAGAATTAGATCTTTATCATTTAAATATTTTTTTAGATCATTCTCATTTTCAAAACCATAAAGGTCTAGATACCATTTTTTTTGAAAATTAAATGCTTTCTCCTGTTCTGTTATTTCTTCTTTATTATACTTGCCCCATTTTTCACTAAATACTTGATTAGTTTGGGCTTGATTTTCTATTGAGGATTCTTCTGATATAATATATACATCTCCGTCTTTAGATATCTTTTCTGTAAATAATTTTTCTATATTAATATCCATTCAAATATCTTTTTTTATTGACTTAATTACAAAACGTTGCTCTTTATTAGTCAAACCATTAAATAATGGAAAAGAGATACTGCATTCATTTGCAATAAATGCATTAGGAAAATCTTCTGGACTCACTTGATATTTTTCTCTGTAATATTTTAACATATGAACCGCATGAGTAGCAGGTCGGGTTGATACCCCTTCCTTTTGTAATGCATCCATAAATATGTTTCTCTTTTCATTAATTAAATTAACCTTACTTAGACTGCTATTATGAATATCAAACACGCATGGGTAAGATTGATAACCATGAATAAAATTTTCATTTTTGTATGGTAGTTGGAAAAAATCTAGTTCTTTCAATGCTTTGTTATAGTTTTTTGCTAATTCTTGTCGCTCACTTACGATATCAGCTGCTCTACCCATTTGAGTTACACCCAGAGATGCTTGAATATCTGTCATACGATAGTTAAAGCCAGCATAAGGATGTTCTGCCAACAAATAAGGCTTTGCTCCATGGTGCCTTTGAAAATCAGACATAGCTGCACCGTGATCTCGCATAGAACGCATTTTCTCAGCTAATTCATCATCATTGGTAGTAATCATACCACCCTCACCGGTCGCAATGGCTTTTCTGGGATGGAAACTAAAACACCCTGTATCTCCAAGAGTCCCTACATGACGGCCTTTATATTTAGATCCAAAACCACAAGCAGCATCCTCTACAACAAATAAGTTATATTTTTTAGCAATTTGCAATAAAGGATCCATATCTACAGATAAACCAAAAAGATGAACAGGCATAATTGCTTTTGTTCTTGAAGTAATTTTATCTTCAATTTTAGTCACATCAATGTTGAATGTTTTTAAATCAATATCACAAAAAACTACCTTTGCGTTTAAATGCTCTACGACATTTGCTGTTGCAATCCAGGTAAAAGCAGGTAAAATAACTTCATCCTTTGGTTTTAGACCTAACGCAAATAACGAAAGGTGAAGTGCAGTTGTGCAAGAAGTAACAGCAATAGAATGTTTGGCGCCTGTGAACGAGTTCCATTTTTCTTCAAATTTTTTGGTATAGGGCCCTTGAACCAACCAACCACTCTCAAGGGGTTTTTTAATAATATTAAATTCTTTTTCTGTTAATTTTGTTCGTGCTATTGGAACTTTCACGAGTTTTTTCCCCTCCAATCAATAAGCTCTTGCAGACCTTGTCTCAAATTATATTTCGGGATGAACTGTAGATCATTTTCAGATTTTTTTGTACAACCTATTCTATTTTGCACCAATCTTCGCGCATCATCTTCATCATATGGATTATATTTGACTTTTAAATCAGAATCTTTCAAATCTAAAATCATATCACATAATTCTTTTATGTTTGTTTGAATACCAGTACCTACATTGTAGAATTCATCTGTTTTGTTACTCTCCATTGCAGATATATTGTAACGTCCCACATCTTCAACATAAATAAAGTCATAAGCTTGACTTCCGTCTCCATTTACCACCGGCTGTTCGTTGGCATCAATTTTATTAAGCATTATTGGAATAACACCTGTGTATGCAGCTGTCTGATCTTGATGAGGGCCGTATACATTCATGTATCGTAAACCTACATAGTCTAATCCATAACGATCATAAAAAGCCCTACACATTGCTTCTCCGGCAATCTTTGTTGCGCCATAAAAATTTCGGTTATTAAAAGGGTGCTCTTCCGTCATTGGGACTTCAACAGCATCGCCATAAACAGATGCTGATGATGAATATACTAAGCGCTTAATATTATTATTTACACAGGCTTCCAAGACATTGAAGGTCCCTTCCATATTTACATTAAATGCAGTTCTTGGATAATCCTTGCAATGGAGAAGCCACATAGCTGCTAAGTGAATAACGCCATCTACATCCTTCATTGCATCATTAAGTAAATCAACATCTCTTATATCTCCACCATTTATATTGATTCTACAGCGTTTATCTTTGAGACTTTCACTAATGTTACTTTTTTTACCTCTAGTAAAATTATCATAGACTACAATTTCGCCAACATCTGTTTTTAATAATTCTGAAACTACATGACTACCAATAAAACCAGCTCCCCCAATAACTAAAATTTTGGAATCTTTTATTTTCATTTATTTTTTTCTCAATTTATTTTATATTTTTCCAATACCAATCACAAGCTTGTTCAAATCCTTGCAGTGCATCAAATTTTGGGCTGTAGCCTAAAACAACTTTAGCTTTATCGATAGATGCATGACTATGAGGGATATCGCCTTGACGCTTAGGGCCAATTATAGGTTTAATTTCTTCTATAGTTTTATCATATTTTGCTAAATTATCTTTTAGAGCGCTATATAGTTCAAATAAAGTCGTATTACCCCCAAATGCTACATTGAAGACATCCATTACAACATCCGGTGCTTCAATATTTACTTCTTCTTTTTTAAGATTATCATAGTACAACTTCAAGTTTGCAAGTAGTTCTTGTTTTGGTATTAAAGCTGCCTTTTCATTTGCAAGAATTACATTTTCTATATAAGTGAAATCTCTACTAAATGTCCCATCACCATTAATCACAGGTGATTCATGATTTATCAATTTTTTTACCCATAGCGGTATAACTGCGGCATAAGCCCCATTAGGATCTTGATTTTTTCCAAAAACATTGAAATATCTTAATCCTATTGTTTCTAATCCATATAATTCACTATATACTTTCGCAAAATATTCATTTACAACTTTTGTTATAGCATAAGGGCTTAAAGGTCTACCTATTTTATCTTCCCTCTTTGGTAAACTTTTAGAATCTCCATAGGTAGAAGAACTGGCAGCATAAATAAAGCGTTTTACATTTTCATCCTTAGCTGCTATAAGCATATTCAAAAAACCATTTATATTCACATCATTTGTTGTAGCGGGGTCTTTAATTGACCTTGGAACAGAACCAAGGGCGGCTTGATGAAAGACAAAGTCGCATCCTTCTATGACTTTTTTGCAAGTATCAATGCTTCGAATATCTCCATTGATAAACTGAAAATTTTTATAACTTAAAAAGGGGTCAATATTCTTTTTATGTCCCGTACTTAAATTATCAAGACAAACTACTTCATTTTTATTTTTTAAAAAATGCTCTATAAGGTTTGACCCAATAAAGCCGGCACCACCAGTTACAAGAATTTTACTATTATTTACTTTCAACTAATTAAATACCTTTATAATTTTTTCAACAATCAAATTAGCTGAAGTTCCTTCTCCGTATAATTTTTTTGTCGAAAATTTATTAAAATTTTTCACCATAGAATTCATTATTTTTTCTTTATCGGATCCAACCAAAATATTTGCCCCTGATTTAACTAGCTCTATCCATTCTGTCTCTTCTCTTAAAGTAATACATGGTACTCCGTAAAAAAATGCCTCCTTTTGAATACCACCAGAGTCAGTAGCAATTATATGGGCATTTTTTTCTAACTCAACCATATCTAAATAACCTAAAGGATCAATCGTTTTAATCTGCCCATTTAAAGAGATGTTATTTTCATCCAGTTTCTTTTTTGTGCGCGGATGCAATGGAATGATTACTGGCATTGGGGCTTCAGAAAAGGCAGAAAATATATTTTTTAATCGAATAGGGTCATCCGTGTTTTCTTGACGGTGGACAGTGGTTAATATATATTGTTTCGACTCTAAATTTAATTTTTCAAGTATTTTAGATTTGTTCTCTGCTATCTTGCCAAAATACAATGCAGCATCATACATAACATCGCCGACCTGCTTGATTTTTCTTACATTAATTCCCTCGTTTTTGAGATTTCTTACTGCCATTTCAGTTGGCGTAAATAGCAATTCCGCAATATGATCTGTCAAAATACGATTGATTTCTTCAGGCATAGTACGGTTGAAAGAACGAAGGCCACTTTCAACGTGTGCCACAAGGATATTTAATTTTGTCGCAGCCAAAGCGCCAGCTAAAGTTGAATTTGTATCTCCATAAACTAAAACACAGTCAGGCATTTCTTTAGTTAACACCTTTTCAATCTCCTCTAACTGCCGACCTGTCATGGCTCCATGAGAAAGAGAATGAATATCAAGGTTGTAATTTGGTTGAGGAATTTTCATTTCTTCAAAAAATATTTGGGACATATTATTATCGAAGTGTTGTCCAGTATGGATGATAACTTCTTTAAGTCCTTCATGATTCATTATTGCTCTACTCACCATTGACGCTTTAATAAATTGAGGCCTAGCGCCAAGTATTGTAGCAATTTTCATGTGACTCTATTACCTCTTTTATCTACTTTTCCAATCACTCTTCCTGGATTACCAACTACTAATGCATATGCCGGAACATCTTTGGTTACCACCGCCCCAGATCCAATTAAAGCGTATTCACCAATTGTCACACCGCATACAATAGTTGCATTTGCTCCAATAGATGCAGATTTTTTTACAAGTGTTTTAGAATAGAATTCCTTACCTCTCTGAGGAAATTCAGATCTAGGCAATTTTATATTAGTAAAAACCATAGATGGACCGCAGAATACATAATCTTCCAGCTCTACTCCTTCGTATATAGAAACATTATTTTGAATTTTTACATAATTCCCAATCTTAACATTATTACCTATATTTACATTTTGGCCTAAAGAGCAATTTTCTCCGATCTTTGACCCAGACTGCACATGGGAGAAATGCCAGATTTTTGTATTACTACCAATCTTAACGTTATTATCTAAGTAAGAAGATTCATGGATAAAATAGTTTTTTAATTTATTCATAGTGGTTCAACTGTTTACTTGCT
>MDSV01050418.1_pt1 | contig 17746 bp, 11 predicted proteins | sample 810851 | NCBI WGS metagenome assembly MDSV01 (sample SAMN05326640, study PRJNA326480) | marine metagenome | isolation source: seawater | place: Atlantic Ocean: North East | collected 2012 | reverse complement strand
TGGTAATGATTTTTATGAGTCTTTTATTAATTGTGATAATATCGAGGTTAGATATGATTCAACATATTCTTTACTAAGCGAATCAAAATTTGCATTAGTTACATCTGGAACAGCTACATTAGAAGTTTCACTTTTTAACATACCTCAAATTGTTTGTTATAAAACCGATTGGATTACTTATTTATTTGCAAGGCTATTTGTAAAAATCAAATTTATATCACTAGTAAATATAATTTTCAACAAATATATTGTTCCAGAGTTAATACAGTCACAATTAAATACACTTAATTTAATAAAGCATGTTAAGCAGTTAGTTAATGGACATTACAATAAAGATTACCAAAATATACAGCAAACATTTGAAAAAAATCAATCAATCGATCCTGCAAAATATATTTTAGATAAAATTAATCAATCTTTTCATTGACAATTTTTAAAATGTCTTGTTCAACTTGACAGCATTGGTCTACAATTTTTTGCCCTTCAGATAAAATTTCGTTGACATAATTTTTATCATCATAATCATTGCAATTAATTTTTACATTTAAAAATGCTCCAATAACGGCTGTTCTAGCGCAAAGTGCTCCAACACCAGCATCTGTAATAGAGTTTGGATTTCCTATCTCTGCCATTTTTTTCATTATTTGCATAGAATCAAATGATTTTTTCATTATTTTGAAAGGAATTAGGATTGCATTTTTTGTAGCATCTTGAATTGCCTTATTTCTTTTAGAAATATCATTTTCAGATTCTTTTGGAAGAGAATATGAGTTCATAATTTGATTAAATGCATTGGTATCTTCATCTACTAAATTTAAAAGTTGATTTTGATAACTTATACCTTTCTCAGCCCATTTAGAATACTCTTCCCATTTATCATCCCATCCTCTTTTATGAGCTGATAAATTAGCAACCATAGTACCAAGTGCAACACCAATAGCACCACAGTATGCAGATATTGATCCACCTCCAGGAGCTGGACTTTCAGATGATGTTTCGTATGCAAATTCTGATAAGTTCATATTGAGAAGAGGTTTATTTTCTTTTTTAATTAAATATTCAATTATTCGATCCTCTGGAACAAAAGGTGCTAATTCATCTAATCCTAAACTTTTGATTGCAATTTTAATTATTTCTTTTTCTGAAATACCCAAAGATCTATTTTGCTTTTTGAGAAAATATTTTCCAGCATCGATAAGAACCCTTTTAGGAACAAGACCAATTAGTTCGGAACCAGTAACTCGTATTCCTCTTTTATTTGCTTGTTCACAGGTTTTATCAAAAACTTCGTGTAGAGATGAAACTTTAATATCAGTTAAATTATATGATATTTGTGCTATTCCATATTCTTTAATGTACCATCCAATTCCTTTAACTGATTTAAACAAGCCAGCTTGTCTTAATGGTTGACCATTTTTGTCTTTAAGTATTTTACCTGATATTTTCCCTCCTTCTCTTTTAATTCTTCCAGCTTCTCTTATATCAAATGCTATTGCATTAGCTCTTCTTGTTGATGTTGTGTTTAAATTAACATTATATGCAACAAGAAAATCTCTAGCTGATATTGAAGTGGCGCCACTTTTAGAAATATGTTTATCATATTTTTTTGGTCCGTAATCGGGTTTCCAATTTGGATCAGATAATTTTTTTTCTAAACCTTCATATTCCCCTTCTCTACAGTTAGCTAAATTTTTTCTCTTTTCTTCATTTGCAGCAGCTTCATATAAATAAACAGGAATATTTAATTCTTCACCAACTTTTTTTGCTAGCAAATTTGCCCACTTAACTGTTTCTTTCATTTTGATATTATTGATTGGAACTAAAGGGCAAACGTCAGTTGCACCCATTCTTGGATGTTCTCCCTTATGTTGACTCATATCAATTAATTCCTTTGCTTTTTTTATTAATAAATATGCAGCCTCTACCACATTTTTTGGTGATCCAACAAAAGTAATTACTGTTCTATTTGTTGCATAACCAGGATCTACGTTTAGGACTTTAACGTCTTTAACTTTTTCAATTTCCGCAACTATTAAATTGATTTTTTCTTTATCTCTACCTTCAGAAATATTCGGAACACACTCAATAATTTGGTTCATAAATTAATATTTTAATATAAGCAAATATACTATTCTTGTTTATAAATAACATATTTTTGTTTAATGGAAGAAAAAACACGTATATTATTAGATTCCGGCGAGTTGTTACCATTGATGGAATCTTTTTACAGTATACAAGGTGAAGGTTATTTTTCTGGTAGTCCAGCATTTTTTTTACGAATTGGAGGATGTGATGTCGGTTGTCATTGGTGTGATGTAAAAGAAAGTTGGAATGCAGACTTGCATCCACCGACATCATTAGATAATATTATAGATGAAATCAAAAAAGAAAGTGTTAATACAGTTGTAATTACTGGAGGAGAACCTTTGATGTGGAATTTAACACCCTTAACTAATAGATTAAAAATAGAAGGGTACAATGTTCATTTAGAGACATCAGGAGCATATCCACTTTCTGGAAGTTTTGATTGGATATGCTTGTCTCCAAAAAAGCAAAGTATCACTTTAGATTCAATAAAAAAACATGTTAATGAGTTAAAAATAATTATTCATAATAAAAATGATTTTCAATATGCTGAAGATCAAAGAAAAAATTTAAGTTCAGATTGCAAGTTATATTTACAGCCAGAGTGGAGTAAAAAAAATCATATGATACCTCAAATAATAGAATTTGTTAAATTAAATAAGCATTGGTTAATTTCTTTGCAAAATCATAAATACATGAACATTCCATAATTTAGTTATGTTTAGATTATTAATATTTATTTTTTTACCATGCATTTTATTTTCCCAGGACTATAATTACAGATCATATGATAAGGCACTGCAGTTTTATAATCAAAACAAAATAACTAAATCAAAAAACCTATTAATTAAATTAGTAGATAAGTATCCAGACTGGGAAGATCCTAATTTACTATTATCCTCAATATATCTTTCTGAAAATAATATTGACACAGCTGTAATGTATTTATTAAATATTTATTCAGATAATAATTTTTCTGGTATGAAAAAAATAGCTGAAATTTATTATGAGAGAGGAGAATACAATAAGGCATTAAATTATTTCAACAAAATTATTCATTTAGATCAGGATATTAATTTTTACCTTAAAAATTGTGAATTTGCAATTGACGCATTAAATAATCCTGTAAAAATTAATCCAACTAATATTGGCTCATCAGTTAATACTGATTTTCCTGAGTATATTAACACACTGTCAATAGATGGTAATAAATTGTTTTTTACTAGAAGAGTAAAAGATGAGATAGGATATCCTCAAGAAGATTTTTATGTTTCTGAATTTGATTCTATAAATGGCTGGAGTTCAGCAAGTCCACTAGTTTTTAATACTAGAATGAACGAAGGAGCTATGTCAGTTTCTTCAAATGGAATTCTCTATGTTTATACAGCCTGTGATAGGTCAAATAGTTATGGAGGTTGTGATTTGTATATTAGAGAATACAATGTTCAAGCTGGATGGTCCAAAGAATATAATTTGGGAAATGATATCAATACACGACATTGGGAATCTCAACCTTGTTTTTCTGTTAATAATGATTATTTATATTTTGTTAGTAATAGGCCGGGTGGTTTTGGTAAAAGTGATATTTGGAGAGCAAAAATTGTTGGTAATAAATTTTTTGATATTGAAAATTTAGGTTCATCAATAAACACAGAAAAGCATGAGATGTCACCATTTCTTCATCCTGATGATTTAACTTTATATTTTGCATCTAATGGGCACATTGGATTAGGAGATTATGATTTATTTGTTAGCAGAAGAGATAGTATTAACGATGAATGGTCATCTCCTTTAAATTTGGGTTTCCCAATTAATACTTTTAAGAGTGAAAATTCTTTAATAGTATCTAGTAATGGTGAAACTGCATTTTATAGTTCAAATAAATCTGGTTATGGAAAGGAGGATATTTTTACTTTTACCTTGCCAGAAAATATTAAAGCTAAAAAAATATCAACCGTTGAAATTGATATAATTTCTAAAGAAAAGGGGGATGAAATTGTTCTTAAAAATGTACAGTTTTCAAATAATTCTTTTCAACTCGAAGTAAAATCATTTGTTGAATTAGATAAACTAGTTAAATATTTAAAAGAAAAACCAAGCGTTAAAATTTTAATTGAGGGACATACTAATAACATCGGTAAAGTAAAAAATAATCAGATTCTATCTGAAAACAGGTCTAAAGTAGTATATGAATATCTAATTGAAAAAGGTGTTGATCCGAAACAGCTAGTTTCATTTGTTGGTTATGGTGATTCGAGGCCTATTGAATCAAATTTAACGCAAGAAGGAAGAGAAAAAAATAGAAGAACTTCATTCAGAATTATAAATTAAAAATATCATCTTTAACTTTTGGTTCTTCATCTTTTCTCCAAATAAAACCGTTTAAAAATCTTGATTTATTTTTAATTTCATCAATTGGAACAATAGTAGACTCTGGTTTTTTATTGTATACCACATTATTCAATTTATTGTTGTTGAGTTTAAGAGTAATGTTGCTAGATTCTACAAAATTTAATCCAATTATTTGTTTATTGTCATCTTCAATCACAAATATGCTTTGACCATTACCATAAATTTTCATCTCTTTAATTTTATTATTACTCACAAAACCTATCATTTTTTTTCCTTTAATTTGATTGTAATTTACTGAGTCAACTTGTTCAATCATCATAGGTTCTGATTTGAATTCAATTTTGTTGATTGAATTATTTTTATGATAAATTATAATAGTGTCGCTTGTAATTTGTAGATTATCAGTCCAAAGAATGGGGCTGTTGTACATAACAATTATTGAGTCCTTAATATTGTAAATTGAAGAGTCACATTTTCCTTTTAAGCTTTTTTGAAAAAATTTCACATGAGGAAATGCATATATAATATTATTATTTTTTATAAATTCTTTTGCATGCATAAATAGCGTATCTTTTTCTTCAGGCATTTTTAAAATCGGTTTTTTTGTGAGATGGACTGAATCATTTTTTTGATAATATTTTGCATAATCACACTCTAAAATAAATGTACTAATTGAATCATGTATTTTAACATTTTTAATGCCTTCTCCGTAAAATGAATTATTAAAATAGTTTATGCTGTCAGCATAAAAAATATTTTTTTTTGATTTAATATAAGTTTCTTTGGATAGATTGGCTATTTTATTAATAGTACAGAATTTTCCTTTTTCAGTGTAAATTGTATTTGTATTAGAATAAATATTTGATGGGCCATATAAATTTACAATTTTATTTTTTGTGTTATAGTGCATTATGTCTGTATGTATTTCATAATCATTTCCAATAACTCTTACATCTTCATTAAATACAAATTTGTTGTTATTTGCATTATATGTGCCGGTTTTTGATTCAATAGTTTTTTCTTTATCGATTATTTGGCTTTTAGTATAGTACGCAGCTATTTTATTTTTTATATCGTAATTAATTTCTTCACTTTTTAATGTTATTTTATTATCTCTTAAAGTAACATTTTTATAAATATTTGCCTGATTTTTTTTTGCAGTATATATTAATTTTTCACCAGATATTTTAATGTTCGTTTCTTGATTTATTGTAATTCTACCAAAAGCAATAATTTTATTTTCTAATATAAAATGATATGCAGAATCACAGGTCATAATTGAATTATTATGTTTAAATGAAATATTTCCTATCAAACGCCAATAGTTAGGGTGGAGGTTACTATTTGCAAAAGTAGTATCAGCATTTAATATTTCAATTTTTTCTGAATTTTGACCAAACATGAAAAAACTGATAAGAACCAGAAATTTACAAATTATAAATTTCAATTTATTTGTGGAGTGTTTGTGTTCTGTTTGGGCCAACAGAAACTATTGTAATTGGTGTTTCAAGTGTTTTTTCAAGCCAGTTTATATAATTATGTAAAGCTTGAGGAGCTTTGTCAAGATCATTTAAATTTGTAAGGTCTTCTTTCCAGCCTTCTATTTCTTTGTATATTGGTTTTAAATTATCGCTATTCTCAAAAGGCAAATAATCAATTTTCTTATCATCACTAGTAGTGTAACCAATACAAGCTTTAATTTTATTAATGCCTGAAAGCACATCAGCTTTCATCATCATTAATTTAGTAACACCATTAATATGTATTGCATATTTTAAAGCAGGAATATCAATCCAACCACATCTTCTTGGCCTTCCTGTAGTTGCACCAAATTCATTTCCTACCTTACCAATTTTTTCGCCAATATCATCAAATAGTTCGGACGGAAATGGGCCGCTTCCAACTCTTGTGCAGTACGCTTTAAAAATACCAAAAACTTCATTGATTTTATTTGGAGCAATACCAAGTCCTGTACATGCTCCAGCAGCAGTTGTATTAGACGATGTGACGAATGGATATGATCCAAAATCGATATCTAATAAAGTTCCTTGTGCTCCTTCGGCAAGTATTTTTTTACCAGCTTTAATTTGTTGATTTATGTAGTGCTCACTATCAATATGTTCAAATTTTTTTAATATTTCTAGGCTTTGAAACCATTCGTTCTCTAATTCTTCTAAGCTATAGCTGTAATCATAAAAGTTAAGCAATTGAATATGCTTATTTTTTAATGCAGTATATTTTTCTTTAAATTTAGGTAAAGAAATATCTCCTACTCTTAGACCATTTCTTCCTGTTTTGTCCATGTAAGTTGGTCCAATTCCTTTTAATGTTGAACCAATTTTCAATTTTCCTTTTGCTTTTTCTGATGCAGCATCCAATAATTTGTGAGTTGGTAAAATTAAATGAGCTTTTTTAGATATTAGTAATTTGGAGTATTCGATATTTAATTTTTCTATATTTAGAATTTCTTTTTGAAAAATAACAGGATCAATTACAACTCCATTTCCAATTAAGTTAGTAACTCCTTTATGAAATATTCCAGAAGGAATAGTGTGTAATACATGCTTTATACCATCAAATTCGAGTGTATGGCCTGCATTAGGACCACCTTGAAATCTGGCTATAATATCATATTTATTAGTTAGAACATCGACAATTTTTCCTTTCCCTTCATCTCCCCACTGAAGTCCTAATAGTATGTCTGTTTTCATTTATTTTTTATTTTTAACACATAGATTTTTATCCATACACTCACCATAGAAATTTAATGCATGTCTGCTGATTTTAAAATTTAAATTTTCTTCAATTGATTTTTTGATTTTTTGAATTCTTGGCTCACAAAATTCAATTATCTCATCACAATCATTACAGATTATATGATCGTGCTGTTTGTTTGAATATGATTTTTCATATTGTGCTTGCCCTAAATCAAATTGATGTTTTCTGACTAAATCACATTTCATTAGTAAATCAATTGTATTGTAAATTGTAGCTCGACTAACTCTATACTTTTTATTTTTCATATTTATGTATAGTGTTTCTATATCAAAATGACCAATGTTAGTATATACTTCGTTCAATATTGCATATCTCTCAGGTGTTTGGCGATGTTGATTTTTTACTAGATATTTTTTAAAAATATTGGTTACAGTATTTAATAAAGTTTTTTCAGACACAATTAATTGTTTAATACAAATTTAAAAAAATTAACAATTAATTTAATAATATAATTTTTAAAATTTTGCTAAATTTTATTGATGTTTATAAGTTCTTGTAATTGATGATATACCTTCAATTTTTTCAAGTTTTTTTGTTAGTTGTTTTAAAAATGAAACGTTATGGATTTTCAAAGTTATTATTCCTTCAAAAATACCATCTTCAGTACTAATATTAATTGATTTAATATTAACATTCATATGATTTGAGATAATTTGAGTAACTTTATTAATCAATCCAACACTATCAATTCCTCTAATGTTAATTGTTGCTATAAAATCTATATCTTCTTTATTAATCCATTTCCCACTTAATATTCTATACGAATAATTAGAACGTAGTTGAATAGAATTAGGGCAATCAAAGCGATGGACTTTAACCCCGTCTGTAACAGTAACAAAACCAAAAATTGCATCTCCTGAAATTGGATTACAACAAGTTGCTAGTTTATAATCTAAAACATCATCTGTTTCATTAAAAACAATAATTTTTTCTGACTTTTCTTTAGATTTAATTTTTGCAGGTCCATAGATTTTATTTTTAATAGTATGGTACCAACCTCTATTTTTTAAATTTGCAAAATGCTTAATTTCAGTGTTTGAGATAGCTGCAGTTCCAAAACGGAAATATAGTTCTAATGAATCACCTGTTTCGAAATGTTTTATTAATTCAGTTTCAGTTTTTTGATTAAATTTTATTTTCAAGTGTCTTAGTTTTCTTTCAGCTATTTCTTTTCCTACAATTGCAATTTTCTTTTTATCTTGTTTTAGTGCCGATTTAATTTTTGATTTTGCTCTTGATGTAACAACAAATCTTAACCAATCTTTACTAGGTCTTTGTTTTTTTGATGTAATAACTTCTACTTGATCTCCACTATTTAATTGATGACTTAGAGATACAAGCTTACCATTGACCTTTATACCCATACATTTTAAGCCAATATCAGTATGTATATCAAATGCGAAATCAAGAGCTGTTGCTTTTTTAGGTAATGTTTTTAAATCGCCAGCAGGAGTAAAAACAAAGATTTCTCCAGAATATAAGTTAAGTTTAAAATCATCAATAAAATCAATTGCATTACTTTCAGGATTTTCCAATAATTCTCTTATTTTCTCTATCCAATTGTCTAAAGAATTTTCTTTATTATTTTTTTGTTTATATCTCCAATGTGCTGCATAACCTTTTTCTGCAATATCATCCATTCTTTTGCTCCTAATTTGTACTTCAACCCATTTCCCATCATCTCCCATAACCGTTGTATGTAAAGATTCATATCCGTTTTCTTTTGGTGTTGAAATCCAGTCTCTAAGTCTGTCAGGATTTGGTTTATAAAAATCTGTAACAACAGAATAAATTTTCCAACAATCTGATTTTTCATTCTCTATATTACTATCTACTATTATTCTGACAGCAAATTTGTCAAAAACATTATCAAAATCTACTCCTTTAGTAATCATTTTATTTCTTATGCTAAAAATTGATTTTGGTCTTCCTTGTATTTTAAAATTAATTTTATTTTCTTTTAATTTTAATTTAATTGGTTTACTAAATTTTGTTATATATTTTTTTCTTTCATCTTTTGTTTCTTGCAACTTTTCAGCTATTGCTTTGTAAACTTCAGACTTTGTGAATTTTAGTCCTAAATCTTCAAGTTCTGTTTTTAATGGATATAGTCCTAGACGATGAGCTAGAGGAGCATATAAATATAAAGTTTCTGAAGCGATTTTTAATTGCTTATTTTTTGATAATGAGTCTAGTGTCCTCATGTTGTCCAATCTATCTGATAATTTTATTAAAATAACTCTTACATCATCAGATAGTGTAAGTAACATCTTTCTAAAGTTTTCAGCTTGTAGTGAAACATTTTTGTCAAAAACATCTTGAATTTTTGTTAATCCATCAATAATTTTTGCTACTTTTTTTCCAAATTTTCTACTTATATCATCTAGAGTAAAATCTGTATCTTCAACCACATCGTGCAATAGTGCACAAATAATGGATGTTTTTCCAAGACTTAATTCTTTCGCTACAATTTGAGCTACAGCTATAGGGTGGTAGATATATGGTTCCCCAGATTTTCTTCTTATGTTTTTGTGAGCCTCCATCGCAAAGTTAAAGGCACTTCTTATTTCTTTTTTGTCTTTTTTATTTGTTTTATCAGAGCAAGATCTTAATAAAGTACGATACTTGTTAAGTATTTCTTTTTTTTCTTTATCAATGTCAATTGGTTGCATTACTTATTAAAAATAGGAAATGCCGACATTAATTTATTTACATTATTTCTAACCTCTTTAATTGTGTTTTCATTTTCAAAATTATTAATAACAATATCAATAAACTCTACAATCTCGTTTAAGTGGTGCTCTTTAATTCCTCTAGTGGTTATCGCAGGAGTTCCGATTCTTATGCCTGAAGTTATAAAAGGAGATTGAGTATCAAAAGGGACCATATTCTTATTAAGAGTAATATCAGCTTTAACAAGAGCATTTTCTGCTTGTTTACCTGTAATATTTTTATTTCTTAAATCTATTAGCATACAATGATTTTCTGTTCCATTGGAAATAACATTATAGTTTTTTTTCATAAATATTTTTGCCATTTCTTGTGCGTTTTTTATAACTTGTTTGCCATAATTCTTAAAGTTTTCATCTAATGCCTCATTAAAGCTAATAGCTTTTGCTGCAATTGTGTGTTCTAATGGCCCTCCTTGAGAACCAGGGAAAACTGCAGTATTAAGTACTTGAGACATCATTTTATTTTTTCCTTTGATGGTTTTTTCGCCCCATGTATTTTCAAAATCGCTTCCCATCATTATCATTCCACCTCTTGGACCTCTAAGAGTTTTATGTGTTGTGGTTGTCAGAATATGACAATATGGTGCAGGATTATTTAACAATTTTTTTGCAATTAGTCCAGAGGGGTGAGAAATATCCCCAAGTAATAATGCATCAACCTTGTCCGCTATGCTTCTAATTGTTTTATAATCCCAATCTTGTGAATAAGCTGAGGCACCACAAATAATAAGTTTAGGTTTTTCTTTTAATGCAATTTTTTCAAGCTCTTCATAATCAATTTTACCGGTGCTTTTACTTAGTCCATAAAATGATGGTTGATAAAGTTTTCCTGAAAAATTGACAGATGATCCATGTGTTAAATGACCTCCATGAGATAAATCAAATCCAAGAATTTTATCACCTGCATTTAAACATCCAAGCATTACAGCTGAATTTGCTTGTGATCCAGAATGAGGTTGTACATTTACATATTCAACATTAAACAGTTCTTTTGCTCTATCAATTGCTAATTGTTCAACTTCATCTACTACTTCACAACCACCATAATATCTTTTTTTTGGATATCCTTCTGCATATTTATTTGTTAGACATGAACCCATTGCTAGCATAACTTGATCGCTAACAAAATTTTCAGAAGCAATAAGTTCAATACCATTTATCTGTCTTTGCTTTTCTTTATCAATAAGGTCAAAAATTTCTTGGTCTTTTCTCATTTTAAATTATTTATATTTTTGTTTTAGTAAACGCAACAAATTTAAATATTTATGAACAGAGTAACTAAACTTTTTAAAATAAAATATCCAATAATTCAAGGGGGAATGGTCTGGTGTAGTGGTTGGAAATTAGCATCATCAGTAAGTAATGCTGGTGGACTAGGTATTATTGGATCGGGGTCTATGCGTCCATTAGTTTTAAAAGAACATATAAAAAAATGTAAAGAAGCAACTAATAAACCTTTTGCAGTAAATTTACCATTATTATATTCACATATTGACGATCACTTAAATATTATTATTCAGGAAGGTGTTAAAATTGTCTTTACTTCTGCAGGATCACCTAATAAATATACTTCTAGATTAAAAAATCTTGGAATAATTGTTGTGCATGTAGTTTCTAGCTTAAAATTTGCAAAAAAATGTGAAGATGCTGGAGTTAATGCAATAGTTTGTGAGGGTTTTGAAGCTGGTGGTCATAATGGAATGGATGAAACTACATCATTTTGTTTGATTCCAAAAATTTCGGATAACATTAAAATACCTTTAATTGCAGCTGGAGGAATTTATGATGCTAGATCTATGTGTGCAGCCATGATATTAGGAGCTGAAGGAGTTCAAATTGGAAGTAGATTTGCAGTTTGCAGTGAGAGTTCTGCTCACAGATTCTTTAAAGAACATGTTTTAACTGCCAATGAAGGTGATACAATACTAACATTAAAAGAGATAACTCCTGTAAGATTACTTAAAAATGATTTTTTTAAAAAAATATTAAAAGCATATGATAGAAAAGCAAGTCTAAATGAGTTAAAAGATTTGTTAGCTAAAGGCAGAGCAAAAAAAGGAATATTTGATGGAGATTTAGTTGAAGGTGAGTTAGAAATTGGACAAGTTTCATCAATGATAAATAAAATTCAAAGTGCAAGTGATATTATCAATGAAATTATTAATGACTACAATAAAATTATTCAATTAAAAGATTATGAGGTTTTTTAAAAAAAATAAATCTTTATTTAAAACACTTGGTCCAGGTATATTGTTTGCGAGTACAGCAATTGGTGTTTCACATTTGGTTCAGTCTACCAGAGCTGGAGCAGAATACGGATTAATAATGTTGGTATTTGTTTTACTAGCAACAATATTTAAATATCCATTCTTTGAATTTGGTTCAAGATATGCAAATATAACTGGAACTAATTTGCTTGATGGGTATTTTAAATTAAACAAGTGGATTTTAGTAGTTTATTTTATAATTACCTTTTTAAGTATGTTTATCATAACTGCTGCTGTTACATATGTTACCGCAGGTTTATTGATGAACTTATTACAAATTACAACAAACATTAAAAATGTTGTTTTATTGGTGTTGGCATTGTGTGCCATAATTCTCATATATGGTAAATTTAATTTATTAGATTCATTGGTAAAAGTAATATCAATAGTTTTAGTTTTATCAACTCTTTTAGCTTTTGTTTTTGCTTTATCTTCAACACAGCTTAATAATATTAATTTTATTGATAATATTGAAATTTTTGATAAAAAAGGTATAATTTTTTTAATCGCTCTAATGGGTTGGATGCCTACTGCAGTTGATATGTCTGTTTGGAATAGTATTTGGACAATTGAAAGAATTAAACAAACAAAATATCACCCGACTCTTAAAGAAACAATTTTTGATTTTAATGTAGGTTATCTTCTTACTATTATTATGGCAATTTGTTTTTTATTTTTAGGTTATTTGTTGTTTTACAAATCAGGTGAAATAATACCTGATTCATCCTCAATGTTTGCAAATAAATTAATAACAATTTATACTAATACGTTAGGGAACTGGTCTTATTGGATAATATCTGTTTCAGCGTTTTCAGTTATGTTTAGTACGACATTAGCGGTAATTGACGGATACACAAGATCAATGAAATTTACATGTAAATTATTATTTGATATTAATCAATTTAGATACTTTAATTTATTTTGCTTACTATTAATAATAGTTGTCAGTTATCTAATTATATGGAGGTTTTTATCTAATTTTAAAATGCTAATTGATATAGCTACAATTATATCTTTTTTGATTGCTCCTTTTTGTGCTCTTTTAAATCACATTTTAGTCCATTCCGACAGTATTCCAGCTGAAAAAAAACCTCCAAAATGGCTAACAAAACTTTCTATTCTTGGAATTTTATTTCTAATATTATTTTGTGTAGTTTTTGTTATTTACGTGTAAGATTGAAAAATGATTTTATACTAATAATTGTATAATTTTTGTAAATTTGTGGCTAAACAAAAATTAATGAAAAAATATATATTTTTAATCATCATTATTTTTTTTACTACAAGATCTTTTTCATCTCATTTTGTAGGTGGAGAGATAACTTGGGAATGTATTAGTGATCCTACTAACGTTGATTTTGGAAAATATATATTTCAATTAAAAGTTTATCGAGATTGTACTGGAATAGATTTTTCATCAGCAAGCCCTGGAGGACAAGAAACATTAACAGTTCATGACAATCCATTGGTTCCTAACATAGCATGTTTTTGGGACAATACAGTTGATATTTCAGCAACAGGTGTAAATGGTGGTGCTCAAGGGTCTTTACAATTTTGTTATGACTGTAGCAATTATGCAACTGCACCTGCTGGTTCACAAACTGGAAAAGTTATTCATCAAATAACATATAGATCATTGCCAACTGATTTGGGTGGAAACGGTTCAATTCCACCTGTAACAGGATGGCATTTTACATGGGGAAGTGCTGCAAGAAATGCAGCAGATAACATGACTACTTCTGGTTCATGGTTACTTAGAGCAATCATGTATCCTTACACAAAAAACACAAATATTGTCCCATTTGTTTATGAGGATGCGTTTCCTTGCTTTGATTCATCACCAATTTTTAAAGAAGAGGCAAAGACTGTCTTATGCTTAGATGTGCCATTTTCATATAGTCATCTTGCTTTCGATCCTGACTTTGATAGTCTATCTTACAATTGGGCATATCCATTGCAAGGTAGTTCCTTTTCATATAATACAGCTACGCCCTTATCTGATACAATGTCATATCAAACAGCAGTTTATCCATTTTCAGTAAATAATCAATTACCAAGTACACCGGCTGGTCCCTTAAATTTAAATAATAATACAGGTGAGATTTCATTTATTGCAACTGGATTGCAGGGAGTTTTTTTAACATGTGTGAAAGTAACAACAGTTAAATGTTTTCAGGTTATTTCTGAGGTTTTTAGGGAAGTTCAAGTTGTTTTAACAGATTGTGCTGGATTTAGTAGTAATACCCCCCCAACTTTTTCTCCTCCAGTAGGAACACAAACGTGGTATTCATACATTAACTCTGCTGGGCTACCCTCATATTATACCACAGTAATGGCTGGAGAGTTCGTGGAGTTCGATGTGACAGCTAATGATATTGATATGCAAAATTTAGGTTTAGAAATTGAGGGAGCACAAATTGATCTCGCACTTGCATTAAGTAACCCAGCTAATTTTAATATATTATCATCAAATGCAGGTGATATTACAGGAAGATTTTCATGGCAATCAAATTGTGATCACTTGAGAGAGGACAGTTGTGCTGGATTTCCGAACCAAGAGTTTAATTTTAATTTAAAGGCATTTGATGATTTTTGTCCTGCTAATGGAACAACTATTGCAAACTTGACTATTAATCTTATACCACCTACTCCAGATTTTAGATGCACAGAAGTGGATTCAATTGGTAATGTTGATTTACACTGGTACTATCCAACGAGTCTTATTAATGCTGATATTTCATATGATATTTTTTATTCTAAGAATTTAAATGGTTCATACACCAAGATTGGTACAGTTGATTTTCCTGATAGTACTTTTAATCATCAAGGATCGGATGCTCATTTATCATCGAGCTATTATTATTTAGTAGCTAAAGGAGTATGTATTAATTCATTAGTTAATGATGTTGATTCAATTTCAGATACTTTAAGAACGATTTACTTAGATGTAAAAGCAATCAATTCTGTTCCAATTGTTGCTAGTTTAGATTGGAATCATATGAGAGAAAATTTTGATATTGCTACGCAAGCATTATATCAGTACAATGTATTTTCAACTGATACATTATATTCCTTATTTTACAAATATGATGATATTACAGGATATAATCTATTTTCTAAATACTCAGATACTTTAACTCAAAAAAGATCAGATTTTTGTAGCTATGATCCTGAGTTTTACATACAAATTTCTGATTCTAGAGGATGTAAATCTAAATCAAATCAAGTAAGTGTACATTTAGGTGATGATGAAGATCCTGATAATCCTGTGATAACTGATGTTTCTGTTAATTCTAATGGCCAATCAGTAATATCTTGGCAACCTACATTAGGAGCTGAAAAATATGCTATTTATCTTTATAGTAGTATTGATGGGTGGTTATCTATTGATACAGTTGAAAATAGCTTTTCTTACACTTATCTAAATTCAAATGCTATTGAACAATCTGAGTTGTTTAGTATTAGAGCTTTGGACAGTTGTGATAATGAGTCACTAGCAAGCTATGATTTTAATGGTGAGCACAACTCAATATTTCTTCAAATGGACTTAGCTGAATGTTCGTATTCAGCTCAGTTAAATTGGAATGAATATATAAATTGGCAAAATGGTATAAGTCATTATGTGGTAGAAGTTCAAGAAACTGATATTTCTGGTAATTTGTTCAATACTGAATATAGAGTATCTAATAATAGTTTTAATTTACTCAATATAACTGATAGTCATGAATACATTATAAGTATAAATGCTTATAATTTTGATTCTACTTACGTTGCAGTTTCAAATGTTATTACTTTTGTTCCTAATTTACCAAAAAAACCAAACTTTAATTATATAGACTATGTGAGTATTAATCATGTTAATGGATCTGTTGATTTAAGTTGCTTGATAGATAATCAAGCAGTAATTTCTCGATATGATATTATGAGATCGATTTCTGATGAAAATAATTATACTAATATTGCACAAATTCCATTTATTGCAAACGCTTCTTCAATTTTATTTAATGATTCTGAAGCTTCTACATCAGCTAATTCATATCGGTATTTAGTTTATCCAATCGACACTTGTGGTGAAAGAATATATGTTCCTTCTCATAACAGTATATCATTTGTTAATGATACATCTTTTGCTCAAACAATTTTAGTTGAAACAAGACCTAATATTGATTATTCTAACGGAGTTGGTAATATACCATATACAAATGGAGAATCTGTTGATAACCAGTATACAAATACAATTTTGTTTAATGAATATGATAAATGGTTGGGTGATGTTGCTTCATATAAATTGTTTAGATCTCTTGATGGAGGATATACATTTAGTCCTATTCCACTGTACGAATGGGATAGATTATCCAACCCTTTTGAACCACTAGAATATATAGATGTAGTTACAAAATTTGGTAAAGATAATGGTAGGATGTGTTACTACGTACAAGCTATTGAAGGAAATAATAATCCTTATGGATCTTCAACAGGAGGTAGTTTTTCAAATATTTCATGTGTTACTCAAACTCCTCTAACGTTTATCCCAACTGTTTTTACTCCTAATGGTGATGAACATAATGAAATTTTTCAGCCAGTTTCTTTTTTTGTTGATGAACTTGGTTATTCTTTTAGTATTTACAACAGGCAAGGTACATTGTTATTTACAACTAATAGTCCGAGTAAAGGTTGGGATGGTACTTTCAAAGGAAAAATTGTTCCAAATGGAGAATATGTCTATCATTTACAATATATTAATGGTTTAGGTGAGTATACGGAACAAATTAATACAATTACCCTAATAAGATAGTATATTTTATACTGTCTTATCTATTGTTAATTTCTTAAAATTAGTATTTTTGCAAAATTTTATATGTTATGGATAATAAAAAAATAGTAAAAGAAGGTTTAACTTATGATGATGTATTGGTAATTCCAGCATATTCGGAAGTTTTGCCCAGAGATGTTAATACTTCAACATCTTTTTCAAAAAATATTAAATTAAATATTCCAATTGTATCTGCTGCTATGGATACAGTTACTGGATCTAAAATGGCAATAGCAATTGCTCAAGAAGGCGGTATAGGAGTTTTACATAAAAATATGTCTATTGAAAGACAAGCACTTGAGGTAAGAAAGGTTAAAAGGTCTGAAAGTGGAATGATTTTAGATCCAATAACACTAAAAGTAGATGCAAGTGTTGCTGATGCTTTTAAATTAATGAAAGAAAACAAGATTGGTGGAATTCCTATTGTAGATGAAGAAAATAAACTTGTTGGAATAGTTACTAATCGAGATTTGCGTTTTCAAAAAGATATGTCACTTCCAATTAAAGATATAATGACTGTTAGTGATTTAATAACAACTGAGATTAGTGATTTAGATAATGCTGAAAAAATACTAAAAGATAATAAAATTGAAAAATTACCTATTATTGATAGTAGCAAGAAACTTGTAGGTTTAATAACTTTTAAAGATATTTTAAAAAATAGAATGAGACCTAATGCATGTAAAGATAGTTATGGTAGATTAAGAGTTGCTGCTGCT
>MDSV01221889.1_pt1 | contig 17748 bp, 11 predicted proteins | sample 810851 | NCBI WGS metagenome assembly MDSV01 (sample SAMN05326640, study PRJNA326480) | marine metagenome | isolation source: seawater | place: Atlantic Ocean: North East | collected 2012 | reverse complement strand
TACAAAAACATAGTGCATCGAATAGAGATGATTTACCACTTGCGTTTGGAGCAAAGATTCCATAAGCCCCTTTCATTTGTGAGAAATCAATTACATTTTTAGTTCCATATGAAAACATATTAGAGAACTCAAACTTCTTTGGTTTCCATATAATATTTTTCATACCTTTTACACCACCCAACTTATTATTTATATCTTGATTGATGTTTCTTATAATCTCTAATTGTTCATCAGCAATTATGTACTTATCAGATAAATACTTTTCCATCAATTGATTTTGGAATCCTATATCTCTTACATTTTGTAGTGTGATATTTGAATCACCCTTAGAATCTCTCGCATCAGTTAGTACCTTTTGGATTGTTAATTCTTGTACTTTTCTACCAACTTTAACCTCTGATATAATTTTCTTTAATTGTGATTGAGTTGTATCTTTTACCCTAACTCTCATACGAGGTTTGTTAGGAATTGTTGGATTACCTATCAACTTACCATTCTCAACATCTAAGGTTACATATCCATAATCATTGTGAATCGGAACAAACTCTGATTCTTTGGTTTCAACATCCCATACCAAAATACCATGCTCAGGATATTTAGCTTCAGCGTGATTCTGCATAATCATAGAACCACAATACTTAATCGTACCCTCATCATTAAGTGATTGATTTGGAACGTGAATATCACCTAATAGAACTAAATCATAACCATCGAATGAATCTACCTTTACATTTTTATTCTCTAATTGGAATCCATATTCTGTTTTTACCCTATCTACAGGAGCGTGATATAAAGCAACCTTATAATCACCATGTACTTCTTCAGCAGGAATAATCTCTTTTGAATCACCAAAAACAGATGAGTGTGAAAAGGAAATTCCACCCATTTTCCAAACTCCATCATCTTTCAGATAATGTAGATTAGAATCATTTAACGCATTTACGATTGGTGATAATGCATCTAATCTATTTGGATTATTTAGATTAGCATCGTGATTACCTGGTATTAGAATAGTTGGTAAAAGACCTGCTAATCTTTTTAGAAATGTTTGAGTCATTTCTATAACTTCGGGTGTCATATCTGTTTTAGCATGAACTATATCCCCACAAAGAACAATAACACTATCGTGTGTTTTTGTTTTATTAATGTAATCATAAAGGTTTTCGAATACTTCTCTGTATTCTTTATGCCTTTTTAAATTTCTGATGTGTACATCAGCTATGTGGTAAATCTTTTTGATTGGCCAATCATTACCTATTATTTTTGATTTTCTCATACACCTAATAATTTATACTCCATTAACTTCCTTAGTGAAAGTAATTCAGTATTTCCTATTTCATTATAAATTTTTTCAAAACCTAATTCCGATGGGTCTGAATCTCCCATCTCAACAATGTGTACATCAATACCATTGTTCATTAATTCTTCTGCGAATCTAAGTGAATTCTTAAATGCATCTGAATCTAATGCTAAATATACTTTTCGTACACCTTTACTTATGATTCTTTTTTGTAATTCTGATTGTGGTGATTTACCGAATAGTGGAATACTATTCATTCGGATTGCCATAGCATCAAACACACCTTCACATATTACAATTGGTAAATCCCAATTGATAAACATTTCAAACCCCACAACATCTTTTGATACATTTGGATTTTTGTGTTTAAAACTACTATCGTAAAAACTTCTACCTACAAAATAGTTTAACATACCATTTTCATCATAAGATGGTACGATTACTTTATGTTTGTATGGTCCTTCTTCACAATACCCTATTTGGTATTTTATTATCTCCAATGAGGTTACACCCCTTCTATCTAAATAAGACAACGCATGCTTCCTTATAATGGATGTAGAAGGTTTCCACAATGGTATATACTCTTTAGGTAGTTGAACTATTTTAGATTCCCCAATACTTACATCAGTTCTATATCTATATTTTCTACTGAAAATAGAATTATGTTCATCCCAAATCTCTTTAGATACTTTAAGTTTTCTAAAAAGAGAACGAATTGATTTACCTTTTTCATCGGATATCCAACAATGCCAAGGATTATCTGCATTAGAGTTTAACTTTATGTTTATCTCTAATTTAGGTTTATGATGGTTCACAAATGGTGACCAAAAGGCATAGTTATCACCTGATGTTTTCTTAGATTTTCCTAAGACAGATTCTAGTAAAGAGAGTAGTCTTTCTTCCATATTAGAGTAAATATACAAAAAATAATTGAATTATCCAAAAAATTTCTTAGTTGGTTTTTCATCTATCCATTCTTGTGGGATTTCCTTCTTTGCCCATTTGAATCCATTCTTTTCACACCATTGTGCATATGTGGTTTTAGAACCTTTGTATATTTTACCATTTGGGGATTGTAATACGAACCTTAAATCCATATCAGGATTTTGTTCTTTGATTAATAAATGTTTTTTTCTATCTTCTGGTAAGAACCACCCTTTTGATTCTATGAAAATATCATTAGGTAATCTAAAATCAGGTTTATAAGTGTGGTGTGTTGCTGGTATTGTGTACTCTACTTCATGCTTTTCGTATTCACCATCAATACCTATTGATTTGAGTTGTTCATCGATGCGGGTTTCTAACCCACTTTTATGGCCCTTCATCTTTTGGATGTGAGACCAATTTCCTTTTTTATTCATAACTTTTTATTTTTTTTATCTTCCGTATGCACTATTTCCTGTATTAGGATTTTTTGGATTAACCAATGGTGATGTTGGTAATGGGTCATTATTAGGTGGTACGTCTGCTGGTGGTAATACATCTGGCGAATCTATATTTGTAGTTTCATCAGTTAGTTGTGGTGGTTCAAATGCCTCACCCACATCACCATTTATCAAAATATCAGGTCTATCTAATTTACCCCAAATAAATTTACTATTACCCTCAGTATCTTTAACTTCAGTAACTGTTGCAGTATCACCACTCATTAATGAACCAGTGCCTGGTGCTCCAAATGGGCCATCTAAATCCATTCTAACTTTAACAGTTATATCAACATCACTTCTATTTTGAATAGCTGATGCTAGTTTACCAACAGCGATTAAATCACCATTTGGATTGTACAATCCTACTGTTGTAAAATAATTTCTAAAATCTGAACCTGTTACCATTCCTTTTAGGATTGGACTATTATTATCATTATTTAATTTTAGTGTTGGATTTTGTGATACATTAAATTCATTTGAACCAACTTCACATAACACATTTAATTCATGTAATTGTTTTGTTGATTTATATTTCGTAGACCAACCATATACAGATACATCTGTATTAGCTATTTCAGAACCATAATCCCAAGTACCACTCTGCCCAGTCCAAACATATCTATATTTTGGTCTTGGGTCTGATACTACCATTACTCCGTGATTGTAAAACACTTCACCAACTACATTTGTTTGAAATGCTGAGCCAGTTAGGTAATCGTTGTTTGCTAATGATTTTATTTCATTTTCCGATAATGCTTTGTTGTAAATACGAACCTCATCAAGTGAACCACTTAATACACCATTAGATGCGAATGAATCAAACCCATCTGATAAAGTTCTACTTCCTAATAGAATATCTCTATTGTTTGATATACCTCTCATCGTAATAACTTTGTTACTACCACTTGTAGGTAAAGAACCTGTGTTTTCTTTTACACCATCAATCCACAACTCCATATGAGAACCACTTTTATTAAAACATATGTGGTGTGCTGTATTATCATTTATCTTAGTTGTTGAATCTGTAATGATTCGTGTGTTTCCATTTGATAACGATATTCTAACCTTTCCGTTATTAGTAGTTGCATTTTGATTATGAAGTTCAATATCAAATGGGAATATAGCAGTAGGATGATTCCTTCTGTACATAACAGGCATAGCTAATTGATTATCAGCGTATTCTCTAAATGTAGCTCTTTTGGATATTATTGAATTATAGTTTGAAGCTGCATCTGATTGTGATGTAGGTAGTTCAGCCCAAACTGATATTGAGTAATCTGTTGTTTCGAAAAACTTATATTGTTTATCGTTATCTATTCTGATATACGAATCACTACCATTGAATGTTGCTTTAGTTCCTGCGGCGAGTTGAAAATCACCAACTGTTTTAATGCCGGGTGTGTAATCTATATTTTTACCATAACCATTATTAATGTAACCACTTCTATCTTCAATCACATCATCAATAGTTGCGAATCTATTTACAACTTCATCGTTAAACCCCCAATACCCAACTAAGTTTCCAAATGGAACATAAGAACCAGTATCTAATCCATCATCATAAAGATGGCCGTGATACTCATCAACTTTTAAATCTTTTATTATAATAGAATTACAATTAGATGAAGTCATAGAAGTATCAATAACTTCTATCGTATTACACTTAATACCATCACCTAATCTGTTTTGTGGAACTGAGAATATTGAAGCCGATGCAAATAAATCTCTTTCAACTCTCGGTCTATGTTTATAGAACATTTGGTTCAAACTTGACCAAACAACTTTCTGATGTTTTAGTTTTAGAAAGGATGTATTAGATGAATAAGAGTTATCTAACTCATCAGTTTCTCTATAAGCGGGAAGTCCTATTGATTCGGAAACATTTATCTTTTCACCAAAGTTTGGGGATATACCTTTTATAACAGATGTCTGATATGAATCTGTTCTATGATTTATATCAGTAGCTACCCATCTTTTATGAGTATTGAATGGTCTTAGTTGTATGCCACCCCCATTGATTGGTTTGTAAGCTGTTGCCATGCGTGTTCATTATCGTTCTTAAAATATTATTTAAAAGTCTAACTTAACTTTCACCAATACTTCATTCGAAAACGATTTTAAGATTGGTTGAGATAACTTAGCCACTGCTAATAGTTCTTGCGTACTATTATACAATCCAACAGTCGTAATGTAAGATTTAGGATTGTTAGCAAATGTTGGTTGTCTAAACCCACCATTCGAACCTGTTACATATGATGGATTGTTTGAGAAATTATACTCACCATTTTTAGCTCTTACAAAATAGAATGTTGATTGTACTCTTTCTTCATTTCTTGCTTGGAATCCGTTGTTAGCGTTGATTACAGCTGCACCACTAATAGAAGTGTGAAGTTTAAATGCGTTATCACCATTAATATTTGAACCTGTTACAGTACCAAATCCTAATGAAGAGTTCATTGTATTTGCATTAAGTACAATTACACCTTGCTCTGGATAAACTTGTCCATAATAAGTTTTAGGTGAATAAACTCCGTTAAGAATTGAACCTGAAACTAAATTGTAAACTCTACCGATTTGGGTTGCTGATTGTTGTGTATCACCACTATCATCAATTAATTCAACTACAGTGTTAGAAGAATGAACATGAACATTTGAACCTGTATTTACACTATTAACTACACCAGCACCATCTAACTTTGCTAATGATAATTCAAAGTTACCAGGATCAAGTCTATCTTTTAATCTTGCTCTGTTGATGTTAATTGCGTAAATGTGTTCAGATGTTACATCGTTAAAACTAAATACTCTCTGATTGTCTGGTAGTAGGATTTGAGCGTATTGAGAATAGATAGCATTAGAAGGTGAATCTTCATTCTGTCCTAAAGAACCACTACCCTTATCGTGTCCGTATGTTACTGAAAACTGAGATTCAGAAGTAGCTGCTGTTGATACTCCATTAAAAATCTCATAATAATATTGTTTCTGAGTAGCTGATTGTGCAGATGATGTATGGTAAGATGTTAATGTACCTACATTACCACTCCATAGACCTCTAGTCACTTTTTCTACACCACCTTCTACAACATCTCCTACTTTGAATGCCGTATATACTCTCTTTGATGTATTAAACGAACCTGCTGGTAAAATTGCCATATCTTATTCCCTTTTAAATTATCCTTATAATGTTGAATCTAATGTGTTACCTACTGAAATATCAGGATTGTTAGTAACAGTTAAATCAATTTCAGTACGTCCACCTGTTTCATTTCCAATAACAAATAACTTTGTTGAAATATCAACATTATCTGCTAATATTTTAGTTGTAATTGTAAATGTTGAGTTGGTACTAATAGTAACACTTCTTCTATCTTCATTTGCGCCAACTGAATCTGCGTTGTTTGCGATTCCACTACCATCACCAACTATACTTGCTGCATCTGAGTTAAGTAAGGTAACTGTGTATCCTAATGTTTCATTACCACCATTTTTAGTTGATAGGTTAACTGTTTGTTGTTTTGAACCTTCTTCTAAACTAATTGAACTTGGGTTAGATTCAATAATAGGGATTCTTATTGTGTTTTTTGGAAGTGTTAACAACTTATATCTTAATGAGTAGTTCTCATCTGTTACTGCCTCTACTATCGGCATGTTTTCAATTATGATTCCATAATAGTCTGAACCTAGCGGATGTGCTGGATTCCATAGTTCGTAATCTACTTCATCATCTGCCAATGCGAATTGACTGATTACAAAGAAGTCTCTACCTTTTGCCAATAACTCACGACCTTTCTTAGTTAGAATAGCGTCTACTGTTATTGATGAATTATCTAAATATCCCATATTATTGCCCTTTTACAATTTTGTTTTCTTATATAAATATTAAAAAAAATATTTTTACACTAACTTTTACAATTTTCTATTATCTGCCACGTTTTCTATCATCTTTATCCATTTTCACAATAAAATCATCTTCACTTGCATTGTTAGATAATGATTGTCTTAATACTTCTAATACATCTCTCTTTTCTTCATAATTTTCAAAAGGAGATTTTTGAGATGGTTTAATTAAAATATCACTTGGTTTAGTTTCTCTATCTGAATCATAGTCTGATTCATCACTTTCAACAATATCTCTATGTGGAACGATTGGTCTACCCAATCTAATTTCCATATCATTTGCTTCTTTAATTATTTTCTGAACATCATTCAGTCCATCTAATTCAGGATTTCTATCTTTCTTCTCCTGTTGTTCTATAATTATCTCTTCCTCTAAAAAAGTAGAAACATTTTGTGCTGTTTTTGTATTTGTAACCAACCTAATTTCTTTTTGTTTTCTGATTTTCTCTTCTTCAACACGCTGAACCATATTAAGTTTTAGTGTTTCTTTTTGCGCTCTAACAAAATCAGTTATAGTTTTTAATTCTTCTTTTTTCTTATCAATCTCTTTATCTTTGATATTTTTTTCACCAACGATATCAGCATATTTTTCTTTTATATACAAATCAAATTCTAATTTAATTTTCTCTAATTCTTTTTTAAAAGTAGCTCTTCTCTGAATCTCATCTTTAAAAGCTTCTTCGATTTTTCTGAATCGTTCATCTTCAATTTTTCTTCTTTCTCTTTCTTCTTCAAAGATTCTACGCTTATCTTCTTCGTTAAATTGATTTGTATCTAATATCTCATCTACCTTTATTTCAGTTGTTTTAGGATTTAATATAGAAGATACAATTGATTGTGCATCACCATCATTTGTTGGAACTGGTTTTACTAAATCTATCAGTTCTTTAGTAGTAGCTTTATCACTCTTATCAATTTGTATATTATTTTCTAAAGGTTTTCCCGTTGATACTATATTTTCAGGTTCTTTTATGATATCAGAAATCTTAGTAGATTCTTCTTTAGGTTTTTTAGGATTTTTGATTAATGGTTTTGACATACGGTCTCTCAATCTAATTTCAATCAGATTGTTTACCCTACTCTTATCCCTTCTATCTCTAAATCTTATGTTTCTTCTAACTGCCATATCTTATCCATTAAAAAGGTGAACCATTTTTTATATCAAATTCTTTTCTTCTAAACAACTCAGCTTCTCTTAATTGTAATTCTTTTTTGTATCGTAAATCAAACTCATCTGCTCTCGCATCTTCAATCTCAATCATCTTTTCAATTTTGCGTCTGAATTCTCTAAGTTCTCTTCTATATTCTTTTAGTAGTTTCCAATAAATATCATCATCTACAATTAAATCTTTAATTGATAAAGTACCTAACCCAGTTGCACTATCCACATCTAAGTTACCTTCGGCCGCAGTTTCTGATGTATATAGTAATACATTAGGGTCTGCTTTGAATATTTCGATAACGGGTTTTCCATCTGGTGTATCAGGTGAGTTTGTTGTTAACGAATCAGATTTTGCTTTACATCCTAAATATCTTAAATTCTCAACAGCCAATGGTAATTCATCAGTTGATACCTGCGCTGGTTCTAACGATGATGAGTTTGGAATATTCATTGATGCTGATAGTTCTGTACTATAAAATAGTTTTTTAATTCTCGCATATTTTGCAGGTCTGTTATTTACTACTCTCGTTCCAAGTGGATTAAAATTCCAAGGACCATTTGAACCAGTAGTCCAATTAAGACCATAACCAACATCGGCTGATGATGAGTAGTTTAATATAATATATTTATATTTTGATGGTGTGTGCATATCACCTAATTGTGGATTACCTACACTTTCTAAATCATCTTTTTGAGCCGTTATAACTCTTGATGCCGCTGTATCTATGGATGAAGTATAATATATGTTTTCACCACTTACAATTAAAGAATGTGAAATTTGAGTTTCATATTGTTTTCTTTCAGCACTTAGTGAGTATGAGTTAGTAATCTCAGTTTCAAATAAGTGATGTGATGCACTTACAGGTCTATCTATAGCAGCAATCGTAACTTCATACATTGGTTTTGTTTGAGTTACTTTGGTTAATGATTTTGCTTTTGGTCTTTCTAAGATATGTGGTTCAATTAAAATACCTGAGTTGTAATCTACCCTAGCAGGAATTGTTTGTCTGATTTGTTCAAACACCGTCATATCATATTTAGAAAGAATATCTATAGTGTTGTTGATTAAGTTTTTAGAACTATACTTTTTGAATACTTGCCTACGAACATAATCTAATTCTTCGTTTTGTTCGGTGAATCCTGCTCTACTATCAGGATTACCAATGTAATCATCAATATCAAAGTAACCAGTGTGATTGTAAATATCTTCGTTGTACATCCTAGTAGCCGCTAAGTAAACACCTAACACATTTGAATCAACTGGCGCAGAATCATATTGTGATTTTTCAACCTTATTATCAGTATTTAGAATACCTCTCAATGGATTTGCTTCTGTTCTAACTTTGTTACTAAGAATGTTATTAGCTCCAGCCGATGGAACTTTTGTATAATATTCTTCTGTAACACCTATCAAATCATCATTTTCAAAATTAAATAAAGATGCGGTTAAATGAGAACCATTTTCTGAACCTGTTATTTGCTGATTAGGATGTTGTGATGGGTGTGAATCAGGATTATTAATTGTTTTTAAATTAGAATCAGGAATGAATCTAAACTTCAAATCAAAATAAGATGAGGTTACAGAATTACCATGATATGTTTCTCTTGATAATGTGTGTTCATCTATAACAACATCTTTTAAAGTTTCTGCCCAATATCTAATTTCTTGTATTGAACCACTCATTGTATTTGTATCAGCCCATAATGATGGAGCTCCACTAATTGTTCCAAATGCTTTACCAAACTGAACCACTCCACTGCCAGTCCACGCCGCATTATATGATGATTCGGTAGAACCATCAATTGATATACTTGCGGATTCACTTACTGTTATCCTATCTTTTTTACTTCTTCTATATTGTAATTTATATACATTATCCTTAGTGATATCATCAACTGAGTTTTCTCTTTCTATTAATAAGGTACTCATCTTTTTATCAAAAATAGGTACATTCATAATCGATGCTGATTTATATCCACTACTACCACTTAGATAAAAATGAATATTACCTTTTTCAAAATTAGCTGCGCTTGATGTTGATTCAAACAATACTGCAAAATCACCACCCTTACGAATAACGGCAGTATCTCTGTTCATATTTTGTTGAACTTGTAATTCAATAACATCAAGAGGATTCGGGTCATTGATTTTATATGTTACTGGGTCTATATCTGTAACCTTATCCCAAGGAACTTCAATGTAATTATTTTTATCCATTCTTAAATGGTAAACAAATCTATCGTGCTCCCAATAAGGTCTTACATTAGATGTATCCATCACAGGCCCACCATATTCTCTGATTGATAGGAATGTTTGAGGAATACCATATGTAGCAATTAATGCTTTAACTGCTCTTGCTGAACCTTTTGTTTTTAGAAGGTATGGGATGTTGTTTACAATTCTTCGCCATACTTCATAATTAATTTGTTCGTGAGATTTAGATGGTAGCGAACCACTATTAGGTGTATTACCAAATTTATCAGTTCCTAATCCAAACTCCCAAAGGTTAGCAGTATCTCTTCCATGTGTTAGTTTCCAGCCCATAGATTTTGCAACATCATAAAGAAGTTCATTTGGCATACCATCATATGGGTGTTCTTCTCTTTCGTTGATAGATGTTAATGCGTTTACATAAGACCAAGTAATATCAAAGTGATGTCCAACCATATCTACGAATAAAACATATTCTTTATTTAACGGGTCCTCTACGATTGCGGCTGGAACTACTTTTGTTAATCGTGCATCGTTTAGTGAGTCGTGAATACTTGCTGAATCAATCAATCCATTAAAGTATGCTTCTGCTTGTGATGAGGTTACACTATAATTTACATTTGGATATGTACTTTGTTTTGGCCAAGGTTCTAATGGATAATTAGATGAACTATAATGAGTATATAATGAACCTGTTGATTCGTTATACATCCATCGCTCCCATCCATCCATTCCACTCACAACATTATCTCTACGAACTATTGATTGTGAAATATTTGTTGATGCATCAGAACCACTAACAGATTGTAGTGTTTTTATTCTTGCGTTAAAAGATTCTACTAACTCTAACTTATACTTAAAGTTTCTACTTCTTTCAACAGCTGATGAATATTTTACAAAGTTTCCAAAATATGTGTAATCAATATTTAGTGGGGTACTACCAAATGAACCACTAATGTACTTATCAATAATCTGTTGTGATGTTGATAAGTTAGTATCTAATAAATCGTTCCAACTTTTTAAATCAGTACCTTGGGATTTACCATAATTACCCATATCGATTTTAAAGTTAGGTGATGAAAAGTTTGGCTGTTCTGATGGCTTATCTAAATCATATAATAAAACTCTTTCAATATATGATTCTCTTAATAATTCATCAACCCTACAATCAAATGGTGATAACCCATCGGGTAATGGTTTATACAATTTAACAATTACAGTTGTAAGTGAGGTTGTTTTGAATGTTTCATCATACCATCTAACTCTTGAATATCGTGGTCTACTTGAAAGACCTTGTGTGTAACTGTTGTTAGGAACTCTATTATAGTATTCCGCACCTGCTATCATTTCATATTCTAAATCTGGTGCATTTGGATTATTCGGAAGATAATATTCAGGTTCACCATTAGCATTTTTTTCAATTTCATATTGAGGTTGTCCATTATCATCTATTTCAATATTAAATTTGGCTGTTCTACCCGTAGTTCTGTAAACATTTTTTCCAAATCTGTTTGGTTTCCTCTGAGAGTAAAATTCAACCCAATGGTTAATATTTTCTTCTTCTTGTATTGGTGAAAAGAATGTTTGTTCAGCTTGTCCTTCAAATGGGTATGTATCAGTTGGATGAAAAACTGCAGTTACTTTTTCACCATTTCTTTGATTATTTGCAAAAGAAACACCAGTGATTATTGATATGTTATTTGTACCAAAGTTTAATCCTAAGTTATAAATTGTATCAGAATTAGAATTCATTTTGTTATATAACTTAGAAAATGTATTTCCGTTATCTCTAATTTCTAATTCAAGCTCAGTACCATCAGCATTAATACTTTTAACCTTTGCCATTGGTGAGCATGGTTCTATGAAGTTATAAACTAAACTATAGTAACCTGAATCTAAGTTTGATAATCTTACATCTCTTTCTGGCTTTATTAATATATTAGTATCTATACCTTCATCTTTAGTGTTTAGTTCGTATGAAATCTCAGCGAAAGTAGAGTTTACTAATTTATCTGCTGAATATGTATGGGTTTCTACCACACAATTATTATTCATATAAGCATTTGATTGTAATTTAACTACATTAGAAGAAAGGTTAGCTTTATCTTCAAGCGAATATACATCGACACTATCAACCGGCGACTTTATAGTCGTTAATATATCTTTATTTGTAAATCTATCTATTGCCATAATTACCTTTATCCGGCTGATGTTTGTGCAGCATCTTCTGCTACATCGTTATCAACATTTGTTGCTCCATTATTAATTGGGCCTGTATTTGGTGGTGGTGGTGGAACTACAATTACTGGGTCATCTGGTAATGAAGCTATAACCTCAAATAAACATTTATCTCCTAAAATACAAGTACCATCACTTCTTGTTCCAACATTTGTTGATATTTGATATAAATCATTTTCTACTAACTCTGAGTTAACAACAGTTATCTCAGATAATTGTATTGGGTAGCTTGGAGTATCTGAACCTAAATATACTTGCCCTGCATTGGCTACACGCGTTACTGGGTTATCGAAGTCACTTGGGCGTTTTCTTCTGATAGCAGAACGAGCCGCTACATCATTCCCATTAGCTTCTGCTCGAAAACCAACAATACCCCTAATGGTAAGGTTTCTTCCTGATTCTATTAATTCCTTAGTAACTCTATATCCGAATTGTTGTAAATCCGGCCCAAATACTTTATTATCCCAAGAAATTTCTCTATGGCCTGGAAAAGTAATAAAACCATCAGTTGCGTTTACAACATCATTATTATTATAACTTATACCACTAAAGTGAGAATTCCCCACTCTATATTGTGTCTCAATTTCTTTTCCATCTTCACCTCTACCTCTGAATGAAATTGCGTTTGGAGTTAACTCATATCTACCACTAAACTCATCCACTTCTTCTTCTTCTTCATCTGCTGAAGAGTTGAATGGTATTAATTGATTATTCTGAACATAATATAATTTATCTAAACTAGTAAACTTTTGTTCTATTATTTCTGGCGGGTCATTTGGAATAGGATTAATTAATTCGTTTGTAATACCATCCATTGTACGATTGTAAATAGCAGTATCATAATCTAATCGTACACCTGGCACTCTTACGAACCCATACTTTTTATCTGAATCTTCTTCTAAAGTATAAGACACAATTTGTTTTGAACTATTTCGTCTTAACTCTCTTAGTTCAATCTGTTCGTTCTCTGTTGTTATGTTTGTTTCTGCCATTATCTAACCACTTTAAATATAAACCCATCGAAGTATTGTTGATTACTACTTCGGTCAACTCTAAATTCGAATTGATAAAATCTTTCAGGTTGTAATGTATTAAATCTAAAATCAAAGAAGTTTCCAGTTGAATCACAACTAACCTTAGTATAAGTTGTATCGAATGGAATCAACACTAAATTTGTTTCTACATCTCTAACCTGGTAATAAGTAGTTGCGGGTAGATATTTAACTTGGCTGTATGGTGCTGAGTTCGTAAAACTTCTTTGTGGATATGTTTCTCTACCAACAACTCTTAATTTAGCTTTTGATAATTCTTTATATTCAGTTTTTAAGTTCTTCATATATAATGTAATATCATCTGCAGTTAGTGCACTTAATGAACCTACTGCGAATGATGAATCATCCCACTTAGCTTCTAATGTAGGAACATATATTGTATGAGTATCATTTGAGAAAAATTTAGATGAACCATATTTTACAGAACCAGTTTCTGTTAGTGTTGGTCTTTTAACTAAAAACCCATCATTTGGTCTTGAGCCGGATAACATATCTGTTACATAGTTTGTAACATTAACTTTTAAATCTGATGTAGATTTTGTAAAGTTTTGTGAATACTTTGTATTGTTGATTGATGATGTGTACCAAGTAGCTCCTCCTGAATTTTGTACGAATGAAGCTTCTGAGATAGCTCTTACATCTAAAGAACCTGAAAATGTAATTTTAAAATCATCTAATGAACCACTCTGAGCTGCAGAAGATGAGTTAAAATATGTATATGCAAATATGTAATCACCATCTTTAGTTGGTGTGAATGATATTGATTGTGTTGCTGCAGCAGTATAAGATGATGTAAGATTTGTTACACCTGTTCTTAATGGTAATCCATCTGCATCATATATTTGAAAATCTATCGAATTAAAATCGCCTGGTGTTATTGATGAAGATATTTGATAATTTACTCCTGATTCTAATTCGATTGAGTGTTGTGCATCTGCTCCACCATCATTAGCGTATAGATTTAATTTAGATTCTGATGTGAACATTCTAACATTTGAATCTGTTGTATGGTTTACTCTATTTCTTAATTTAAAATCACCTTCGTTTTGAGTAAAGGTTTCCCATTTAAGTAAGTTACCTGCTTTTTGATAAACATAAACTTCATCAAAGGAACCTGTTGTAGTTGTACCATCACCACTTCCATCAAAGAAAGTGAATCTTAATTCGTGGTTTCCTGTTTCAGTTGCAGTTAAATCAAATGATTGAGTTGATGATGCGGTTATAGCACCAACCATACCAGAATAATCACCTTCTGTTTTAAGAACTCCACTTGGTGTTTTTATTCTAAACGCAACATCATCAAATGATGCTGGGTCTATTTGAAATTGTACTCCATAGTTGACTGTATTTAAAAGGTAAGCTGGAAACACTAATGTAGTTCCTGCAAAGTTAGATGCTGATACAATAAGTTTATTATTTTGTAATAATGTAAATGGGGCGTTACCATTGAAATCATTAATTGATTCTGTAATGTGTGCCGAACCACTTCCATCTGTAAACCCTTCATATAATACAACACCTTTTGTTGGTACATCTCCTAACACAGCTCCATTTAATACTTGGGCTGATGAAACTCCCCATAGATTGTCAGCATCTCTTCTCTCCCAACTACATCCACTTGTTCCGATTGGTTTATCAAAGAATTGGCCTGAGCCTTCTGCCCAACTTTGTGAGATAGGATACACTTCTAATGTATATTCTGTTAATACCTCATTAGCCTCAGTAGATGTTAGGTTTAATTGATATACAGCATTTGTTGGTATATCACCACTAACAATTGATGCAGAGATTTCACTTAAATCAAACTTAGTTAATATTCTACTATTACCTGTGTGAACTGTTTCGGTATCTTCATCAAAGAACTTGGTAACTTCTAACACCTCATCTAAGCCCGTGTTCTGAGTCTTACGAGTGTTTAGTTCGTAAATTGTAGTATCTTTTTCGCCGTATATTCTATAAATCATACTATATCCTCATTTAGAATTGTTGTGTTACAACTTGTCCTCTAATATCTGTATTTGGGTATTTCACTTCAAATATAGATGGGTCTTTAGGTGGGTATATAATACCACCCTTAGTTGCGTTTCTAATACTATATTTGTTTGGTGAGTAATTTCCGTTAAATTTGTTACTAATCTGTAATCCACCTACTCCTTCTTTATCAGGTCTTACTACAGTTTGTACTCCATCTACTTTATCAATTTCAACATAAATCTTTGATAAGTTAATTGGTTCATTGATTCTCCAATTATCTACATTAAAATAATCTCTTAATCTATCTATACATCTTAAAAGAACTTCATTGGAATTAAATTCAGGTAAAACAACAATTTCAAAAGTAACTCCTATGTTTACAATATGTGCATTTTTTATGTTTACTGCATCAGTTAACAATCTATGATATGATATATAATTTTTTAGATTGTATTTAGTCGCTTCATTTAATGCCGTTAAATTCTTTTGATTATCATATCCACAAGTGTATAGATTTAAAGCTAATGGATTTGGAATTTCCGTATTAATATATTGTCCATCTACTTTAGAATTTTCTGTTTGATAATCTTGTACTAAATATGCTTTTGCAACTGAACCAAATTGTGGTGGTAATGCGTAACACCTCATTATATAATCTTCTCTAGTTACAGTTCTATTTTGTGCTGCGAAGAATGCCATAGCATTCTGTCTAATTTCTTCTTGTGTTTCTGTAGTTTTACCACCTACTGCTGGAGCTGCGTTGGAAGCTGCTAATGATTGTCTACAAAATGATACTACATTTTCATTTAGATTTATTTCATTTTTAAAATTAGTTGTACTTGATATAACATCAACTAAATCGCCAGCAGGAACATTATCATCAATACCATTACCAACTAAATAAGTAACAGTTAATGTTGTATTTTGTGGAGCTACCCCATATGTTTTTGTGTATAAAAAGTTAGATGGGTCTAATGAAGTAGATAAATTTTGATGTTCTGTATAAAGTGCTGAACCTACATTATCAGGATTAGGAATAATTTCTTCATCTGCGTTTGAGGATATACCTGCGCCAAAACAAATATTTAAAACTCCATCATCTTCAAACTTTGTTACATATCTTTTAGGAACTCTATTTAATTCTAATAAGTAAGGAGTATCACCACTATACTGATGTAGATATGTTGAGTTATCTTCGTTATTATCGATTTGTTCGAATACAGTATCTTGTGCTAAGTATGGAACTCTTGTCCAAGTATCACCATCGGAATCAGTTATGTTCTTTACTCTAATTAAATTTTCAGCTACTATTTTAATTTTATCATAAATCTTTGGTGAACCAAACTCAAATGTTTTTACCTCTTCTTTACCACTAGTAGCTTTTATTTGTTTTTTTAGTAAGTAGTAAACAGGCAAATTTGTGTTTTCATCAATTTGATAAACCGATACTTCAGTTGGGCTAAATGATGATGAGAATGCAAAATCAACTGAGGATACTGTTGTGAATTCTACATTTGGTGTATCGGTTGAACCGATTACCATACCTTCACTTAATGTCATCGCATAATCAAAATCAGGTCTTACATTATCACCTGTACCAGTTGATGGTACTAACTGAAATACATCCATAGTTACGGATGCTGGTATAATATTTTTTGGTTTATATCCTAATGAGTTTACAATATTAAATAAGTTTACATTTTCTTCTGCTGTACTTAACAATGATTCTCTAAGTTGTGTATCTGTATAGAATGATAACACATCACCTACATATGATGCCATTTCCATAAACATCATACCAGGAGAAGATTCGTTAAAATCATTGAAAGTATTTGGAAAGTAGTTTTTAGAAAACTCAACTAAGTTTTTTCTAAACTCACCAAAATCTCTACCGATTAACGATACATCCTTTTGTACTAAATCTGATTTCTTTTTGTTTGCCATATCTTAAACCTATTCTATTGTAGTTCCAGCTGAATCATAAAATAATATTATTTGTTGGTTTGCACCTTGCTCTGTAACTCTAAACCTTAATTGTATTTTTAAAAAATTTCTATCAGGTTCTGTTTCAATATCTATGTTATCAATAACTATATAGGGCAACCAAAATTTGATATCTTCCGATAGTGTTTCTGAAACTCTATCTTCTAAGTTGATATCTATGTTTTCGAAAAGTTGGTAATATACATCCGAACCAAATAATGGTTGGAATGGTCGTTCACCTTTTCTAGTCAATAATAAATTTTTTAAATTAGATACTGCTTGCTCTTCTGTCGTAAAACTTTGAGCGAATAAACCATTGGGTTTACCGAATGGTAATTTTACACCAACAGCAACATCCTTTTTAAAATCTATTGGATTATAGAAAAATTCTTTTCTTTCCTTAGCCATTACTTTACCTTACCACTTCTTTTAAGTTCTTCTGCTGCACCGATTACATAACCTAATGCAGTTTTAAGGTCTCTGTTCATATATTTAGCAATCTT
>MDSV01131692.1_pt1 | contig 17749 bp, 15 predicted proteins | sample 810851 | NCBI WGS metagenome assembly MDSV01 (sample SAMN05326640, study PRJNA326480) | marine metagenome | isolation source: seawater | place: Atlantic Ocean: North East | collected 2012 | reverse complement strand
GTGCTCAACGCTTTGATTGAAAAAGGTCTTTTGAAACTGGGGAATTTCACTGCCGCAAAAGACAAGCGCCGTTATGCCTATATTCTCACGCCGAAGGGCATAGCCCAAAAGACGGCGATTACCAGACGTTTTCTTTCCCGGAAAATGGCGGAATACGAGGCGCTGAAAGCTGAGATCGAGGAGTTAAGCAAGGAATTGGCGGGCTCCCGGGATGCCAATTCGTAATGGTTTCTGCTGCTGGGTGCCTCGGTCGGTTTCTGTGTAAATATATTCACTTTTAGGGTCTGGGTTTTATCTATTTTCAAACAATATCGAAAAATTTAATGTAATGATTTTCATAAATATGAATTGTTGCGTATTTTTAATTTAATAATATTTGATTTTTTTGATTTTAATTTTTGTTAATTTTCTGGAATTTCATTTTTAGAGATTTAGAAAGAATTTTAGCGCGAAACATTTCCAGTAATACGGAATATTTTATGAAGCGACCATCATTGCGAACGCGAACCAAACATTTCCTGCAGCATTTCCTTCCCACCCGGTTTCCGCCCCTGGTCGTTGCCAGCATGGGGCGGTCAGGCTCAACGCTGATCTGGGACGGCTTGCGTGAAAGCATGGCGAGGCAGCGGTTCGGGCGGTTTCATGAGTTCGGGACGAGGCTTGTTTCCGATTATGCATGGAACCTTGATGAAGCGACATTTGCCAACGGGGTGGTGTACAAAACCCATGACGTTGCCAGTGCAATGCCGCAAAATACCCGCGCCAAGGTGATCTTCGTTTTCGGCCCTGCTTCCGATGCGGCGCTGTCAGTCGTGTCATGCCGTGATCGCTATGGTGAGGCCTGGATCGAGGAACATTTCGAGCATCTTCATTCTTCTGGGCGTTTCGAGGACCTGGGTCACAAGGATGTGCTGCGTTTCGAGGAACAAATCGAGGGGTGGCTCAACCTGACCGGCGTAGCGCGGGCAATTATTCACTATGACGCTCTGTGGGAGTATGAAGATGAGTTGTCTGCGTTCTGCGGCATCCCGCTGAAGCTGCCGCAGCGCAAATCCCGGGTTGGTGTGAGCAAGATTGATCTTCCCACCCAGGCCCAGTTTGAGCGCACCTATGCCGCGCTGGACGAGCGGATTGCATCATTGCCAAGATTTCAGATACTCAAATGATCTCGAAGCAACGGGCACTTGGAGCTACGATCTGGTCGGCCGTCGAGCAAGTGGGCGGGCAGGGCGTCAGCACTATATTTCTGCTTGTGTTCGCGCGCGTGCTTACGCCGGAAGATTTTGGTATTTTTACTTCTGGAGCGCTGCTGGTCGGGTTTGCGACGAAGTTATGTGTCTTTGGTCTCGACTCGGTTGTCGTTCAGAAGCCGCAACTTGATGATCGGGAATTCAGCACTGCCGTCTGGACGACGGTGTTCTTCTCGGCGGTCCTCGGCCTGGGTCTTATGTTGGTCGCCAAGCCGCTAGCGGCGGCGTTCGATGAACCGGGGATCGTTGATCTGATGCCGGTGCTCGTCGTCGCCACGATAGCATCCGCGCTCACCGCGACGCTGACCGGCATGCTTCGGCGCGATCTGAAAATGAAGTCGCTCGCGAAGCGAACGCTGATTTCCAATCTGCTTTCAGGCGCAATCGCAGCGCCGTTCGTATTTCTCGGTTTCGGCTATCAGGCGCTGTTCATCCAGTTGATCGGCGGAGCGGTATTGACGCTTGTACTGACCTATTTCGTGCTGGGCCGGACTGTGCGCATGACCTTCGACGCTTCGGCGGCGCGCCAGATGCTCACCTTCGGCGCTTCGATGACCGCAGCGGATCTGCTGACCTACTACAACCGGGAGAGCCCCAAGCTATTTGTCGGTTTCTTTCTGGGCGTCGATGCTCTCGGTATTTTCTCCATGGGCATGCGGGTCATGAACCTGCTCCTTCAGGTGGTTGGCGTTGCCTTTTCCAGGGTAACGCTGCCGATCCTGGCCGAGGTGCACCGATCTTCTCCGGAAAGGGTAAAGGAGATTTTCCTGCGCCTCGTCCGGCTGGCCGGGGCGGTGATGGTGCCTATTTTCCTGCTTTCCGTCGTCCTGCGCGACAGCCTGGTCAAGGTGATGCTGGGTGAACAATGGTCCGCTGTCGCGCCGATCATCGCTTTCCTTGGCGGAGCAGGATTGTTGACCTCTCTGAATTACGTCAACGGCTCGACGATCGTGGCCATCGGGAGACCTTCGGCAAGATTATGGTTCTCGAGCCTGCGCGCAATCATTGGCACCATTCTCCTGGCCGCGGCCGCACCGTTTGGCGTCGTGTATGTTGCCGCCGCATTTTTCTTGCGCGGCGTTATCGTCGAGCCCTTGCAACTGGGCTACCTCCTGCGCAAGCTGGGTACGAATTATCTCAACTACCTTTCGAGCCTGAAAGGCGTCCTCCTGGCCACATTGGCTCTGGTGGCGGTCGGGAGCGGGCTCGTTATGCTTTTATCCGCCTGGCCCCCGCTTGTTCTACTTGTCGTGGCCGCCTCCGTCGCGGTTGTGGTCTTTATGGCGGTTCTGATGCTGACAGATCGAAAGTTTGTGCTGGAACTCAGTGTGCTCAGAAGCTCAAGGAGCAAATTGTGAAACAACTCATAATCGGTATAGACGGCGGGACCGCGGAAGTATTCGATGCTTTCGACATGCCGTTCTGGCATTCTTTGCGGAAGTCCGACGTCACTTTCGACGTGACAGAAGACCTCAATCAGCGTGGTTGGGTTAAAATGCTGTCCGGACTGGGAGCTGAGACGACGGGCGCTCTCTATATGCGTCCGCTGTTCGACTCGCCTGGCGATTTCACCATTTCCTATAGCTACAAAGATCTTTCGCGATCGCCTAATTTCAGGCCTATATGGCGATTGGCCGAGGATACAGGGGCCAGAATCGGCATGATGAATGTGCCGACAACCTCTCCGGCACAATCGGTCAACGGATTTTATGTCAGTGGCGGCGGTGGCGGTATCATGCAGGGCGGTATGCCTCCCAACATTGGTTACCCGGAAGACGTTTCCAAACTGCTCGAAGACCATGGCTATATTTTTGATACCAGGTTGGGAGCGCAGACTTTTCCGAGTTTCAGCGCCTTGACTGAAAACCTTACGCAGATGATGTCTGCACGGGCCCGGAGCTTTGTTGCTTTGGCCAGAAAACACGAGATAGATTTCGGTTTCGTGGCTTTTCGGGCGACGACGGTCCTGTTTTTTTTAGCGATGTCCGAAATCGCACAGGTCATGCGGATGCCGGCTGATCATCAAAACCGCAAGAGCTGGTCCGGCCCATGGCTCGCCATGATAAACGAGCACATGAAGGTTCTCGACGACACCCTGGCCTTGCTGTTCAATGAGCTCCAGCCAGAGCATCACATCGTGACCTCCGACCACAGTATCGTTCCCTGGACGCATGACGTTGATTTTAACGGGTTTCTGGCCGAAGCTGGTTATTCGCAATTTGGGAGCAAGACCTCTACTTTTCTGAAATCCTCCGCGAAGCTTGCCCTGAGGCCGAAGTTCAGAACACAGGCTACCGATATTCCGCTGCGTGATATTTTGCCGGCGCTGGCTACAGTGGGCGGCAAGATTAAAGGTCGTCCCCGCGCATTCTCCAACACCTATGTTCACGGCATCTACATAAATGATCATGAGAGATTTGGTGGTCCGGTGCCGGTCAGCGATGTAGCTGCGGAAACGGACAGCATTGTCGACAGTTTCAACTGGCTAGCTCTGCAGCGACAGCTACCGATGAAAGCCGTGCGATATCGTTCGGAGTTCAGCAGCGCGCCCTGTGCGGATGCGTTGCCGGATGTCTCGATTCTGCAATCAGGGAATACCTTTCCATCGGTACTGGGCAGCCATTGGTATCGAAAGAACCCCAATTTCGGACCGGTTACCTCACTTTCGGGTATCGGCGGCATGCATACCGGACAGAAAGGCATCAAGCCAATCCTCATGACAGACCCCGCCCTTGCAGCACTGAAAAGTGACGAGGACCCCACGGACCTGCGGTTGGTTCACCGACTGACCGCCAAACTATACGGTGTAGCGTGACGACCGAGAGCCGACAAAAAGCTTATGTGCTGACTCATCACTGGGTGCCGAATTTCGGCGCCAACCTGCAGGCTTTGGGGACCAGGCGCCTGCTTGAGGCGCGCGGCTACGATGTGAAGTTCGTCGATTTCCGACCGCGCGCGCTGGTGGAAAAATACAATCGTTCAATTCCAGAAGCGCAACGGAAGGCGCATGCGGATTTCGTGGATGAGTATCTTCCGCAAACCGCATTGGTCGAGGATCAGGCCGGTTTCGAAAGGCTGGTGCGCGACGCAGCGGCAGACCTGTTTGTCACCGGCTCGGATGCAGTCTTTCGGCTCGACCAGGCAAGCAGCCGTGCCGATCTGGTTTTTCCAAATCCGTATTGGCTGACGGGTATTCCAGACGGACCGGGAGCGGAGCCGATGAAAGTGGCGCTGGCCCCGAGCGCGATGGGGGTGAATCTGTCGCGTATGGACGCGACGGCGCGAGAGGGTATGGCCCGCGCCTTGCGAAGTATGGACGGGCTTTCCGTGCGCGATTCATGGACTTCGGGCCAGATCCGGCGCATCGCGCCCGATGTCAGGACGGAGATTATTCCGGATCCGGTATTTTCGCTGCGGAAACTCATCCGGGAAACGCGACGCGAACAGCCGGCTGAGGCGCCCTATGTCATCGTCAATACGCAGCAGATCATGGATCGCTCGTGGATCGAGCGGTTTTCAAGGCTTGCCGAGGCAGAAGGTTATCGCACGCTCAGCATTCCCACGCCTGAAGGACAGATAGACGCCGGCGCAATTTCGACCGCAGATCTGCCGATCGCGCCGATGGATTGGCTCAAGCTGCTGGCACGATCGTCTGGTTATGTCGGCGTGCGTTTTCACCCCGTGGTCGTCGCGCTCTCCGCCGGCCTGCCGGTGGTGTCGCTTGACCTTTATCACGGGTCGCCTCTGACGGTACGGCGCAGCAAAACCTGGTTGATCATGAAAGAGTTCGGCCTGACCAAGGCTTGCCACGGGCATCGCTGGCACAGATGGTTGTCGCCAGAGAAAGTCTGGACGCAAATTCAGGGACAAAGAGACCAGGCGGCGCAGAAAACTGAAGTCGTAGATCGACTGGCGCAAACAATCGAAAATTATCTTGATCGCGTTTTGCAAGTCGGGAGTCCTTGACGTGTCTGACGCGCTGCCGATCAGCTGCATAATCACCAGCTACAATCGTCGCGATTTGCTGAAGCGAGCGGTCGCTTCCGTTCTTGATCAGAGCCGAAGCGTGGCCGAGATCATTGTGGCCGATGACGCTTCCACGGACGGTTCCGTCGAGTTTATTGCTGATCTGGGCAGACGTTACTCGAATATCACGCCGGTGCTGCGGGAGCAGAATATAGGCGTCGCGGCCAACCGCGACCTGGCGATACGTCAGGCGAGCCAACCATTTGTGACCCACCTGGATGGCGACGATCTCTTCGCGCCCACGAAAATTGAGGCCGAATGGTCGGCGTTGGGCGGCGACCCCGATGCTGTAGCCTATTCGTACATAGCGCTGATAACGACCCGAATGTTCCTGCGCTCCAGCGTGCTCGACCCGGGGCTGACGGCCGAAGGGAAGAAGGAGGCAGTATTTGCCAATTTCGTTACCCGTAGCGGGCCGCTGCCCAGAGACATGCTGCTATCGAAAGAACTTTATATCAAGGCTGGCGGGATGACCCACGGCGTGGCCCTTTATGAAGATTGGGAATTCAAGATGCGCCTTGCCGCGATGGCGCATGGCTGGCGTCACAGCCGCGCCATAGGCACGCTTTATATTCACCAGCCGAACTCGTTGTCACACTCGGAGCCCGAAGAGCACTCGAAGTGGAAAAGACATGCTCTGGAAAGCGTCAGGAAGCACCTTTCCGGCGTTCTGGGGGAAGACGAAGCGCAGATGTGGATGGCTGAGACTTCTGAAAAGTCCGAGCAATGGCCGGCGCCGGGTTCCCGGGCCGCTGCAGCAAAACATCTTCGGAAGCGTTGGCAGAATCAAATTCTGACCCATGGCCGGTTCTTGAGGCTCGCCGTGCAGCTTCAATCAATTTTGACCAAAACAGCGGAGTTCTGAACCTGTGCGCCCGGATACCGATAGCATTATTGTTGTGCACAACGGCCGCCGCGACAACTACCAGGTTGCGAAAGCTTTTAGCGAAAAGGGTTTTGAAGTCCATCTTGTTACGGACTTCTACTATCAGCCGAAGAGCCCATTCAGCTTCCTCGTAAAACTGGCCTTCGGAAATATGGTCCGGAAACGATACGACCCTGAAATGAGCGTCGTCGTTCATTCTTCATTTGGTCTGATTGTCACCGACTATCTGGAGAAATTTTTCCCGCGCAACGAGATCGTAAATCGGATGCGCAGCCATCTCCTGGGAAAAAAAGCAGCAAAAACCATCGAGCGGACCGGGGCAAAGCGGGCGATATTCTATTACAATTGCGGCATCAACTCTTTGCCGGGCCATATCCGGAGAAAATGCAGCATCACGCTGTTTCAGATGCATCCGCATCCACATGCTATCCGGGAAATTTATGACTCTTATCTAGAGTTTCGTCCGCAGCTTTCAGAGACACTTTTCCGTCAGGAAGAGGAAATGACCGACAATGAAAGCTATTTCAAGGGATTGCTGGAAGAGGCGCTGCGATCTGACAAGGTGATTTGCACGAGTACCTTTTCCAAGCAGACGCTGATTTCCGCGGGCGTCGACTCCGAAAAAATATACAAAGTGCCCTACGGATTTCCCGAGACTTCCGAAACCATACCATCAACGGAGATAGCGACAAACGCGCTTTATAGTCTCAGGCTCGCGTTTGTCGGCCAGTTCGTCGTGCGAAAAGGTGTATTCGAACTACTGACAGTGGTCGCTGATCGCCCTGAAATTGAGCTCACCATCTACACGCGCGAGGCGCGATTCGCGTCAGACACCGTCAAGCGTTGGCTTGGATCGATTCCGAAAAACATACTGTTCAAGACAGTTCTCGACGACAAGGCCCTTTGGCTCGACGCTCAACAACGAGACTTTCTTATCCTGCCAAGCCTCGTCGAAGGGTTTGGGCTGGTCATTACCGAGGCAATGGCCAATGGCTTGCCGGTGATCTGCTCGCCTAATACGGTTGGTCCGGACATCATTCGGGATGGGGTGTCGGGTTATCTTACCAAAGGCCATTTGGCGCGAGATATAGAGCACGCGTGCGACCGGGCAATCGAACAAAAAGGAAGTTGGCCATCCATTCGAAAAAACGCCATGGAAGTGGCTCGCGACCGCACATGGACAGAGTTTCGTTCAGACATTCGCGATATCGTCTGAAGCAAACTTGTGTTTGCAGGCGTACCTCGTCAAGGTAACCTGGCAAAACCGCTCCGCGATGGCGAAGTCCGGCGACAAGCACCGAGGGAATACGGGTTCAAAATTCTATGATAGATTGGTATCTGATTACCTTCGGAGCATTGTTGGTTTTCTTTGTGACCCGGTATGGAGTCTTTTCCTTTCCGGTTTTTTTTGTTTCGCAGGTGATCCTTTATCTCGTCGCGATGCCTCTTGCTCTTAACGGCTTCGATGAAGTGACCGGCGCCAGAGCGGATATGACCTGGAAATTCCCGGTTGCGGTCACACTCTATTCGGTTTTCTATCTGCTGGGCGTACGACTATCTGCACCTTTGGCTTTCGAGCGAAACTTCTATTTGAAGGTCAAGGCACGCGAGCCGCAGTTGAAACGGGCTGGCAGCAGGGTCGCCACTGTGGCCCTTGGATTTATTGCGGCGGGGATGATTGCATATTCTATCGCGTCGCGAAATATATTCACCTCGGGCGACCTGCTGTTTACCATCATTGGGTTCGACCTGGCACTTGTCTTATACCTGATCGGCCACAACCGGCGTCCCGCGTGGCTCAATGCGATATTTTTCATCTGCCTTTTGTTGCTTTATATTTACAGCGGCTTTCGGTACAGAATACTGATATTGTTCTTGGCCGAGGTGATCCCCTTCGCCTTGGGCAGATCCAGAATCTTCAGTCGTATCGCAATCATTTCCGGAACGATTTTACTCGCTGTCATCCTTGGGGCGTTCGCGCAGATTCGTTCCTACGGCTCTTTTTCCGTGGTCGATCTTCTAAATACGGATTTGGATATACGTACGGCCCTTCTGGCAAGCGGCGAACAAACCGTTTCAATCTCGACGATTGCTATTATTGAAAACAATGATTATTTGCCCAAGATCGGCTTTGAACCGATAGTGCTGGTCGCTACGCAGTTCATCCCCTCGGCAATTTTCCCTGATAAGCCAAGGGCTAGCTATCTGGGATTCTATAATCGGGTAACGAAAGGCCTGAGGAGCACAGGGACTGCAATGCACGACGTTGGTCAGGCAACGCTGATGTTTGGGATCGGCGGTCTCCCTTTTAGTTCGTTTTTATTTGGATATATAATCGGGTTTTTCTTGAATTCTATGCTTAAGCGGAGCGAAAGCCTGCAATATATGGTTGCCGCTTTGGTATTATTCGGAATTAGTATTCCAACACGTGGCTATTTCGCTCAACAGATCACTTGGGCCTTGACTTTTTTGATGCCTGTTGTCCTGATTCATTTTTCCGGACGTCTGGTGTTCGGCGGACGTCGCGGTAAGACATACATAATACGCGAATAGAAATTCTATTTTTCACGAGTTTTCAATGTTCTAGCGATGCACGGCGAATGTATCGGTTTCGAAGAGAGAAATTGCTATGTCATTTATCGTAGAGTGTTCGGGTGGACGCCAAGGTAGTCGCATAGAGGGCCTGTGGGGCAGTCCAGGGTGGCATCATCTGCACGAAAGCCTCTGCAGTGCCTGATGTTGTCCCTCCATGTTGCCGGATCGTTCTGCGGAAAATCAAGTATTTCAGGGTCGATATGTACCCTTTCAATTGGAAAGTTAGTGAAACACGCCTATGCCAGCCTCCAAAGAAATGTCGATCATCATTCCCAATTTCAACGGCGGTGCTTTTCTTGAAGAGCTTTTATCTTCCCTTGCAGGAACTCGAAATCGTGACAAGTTTGAGGTAATCTTCATGGATGGCGGGTCTCAAGATGAGTCCGTTGAAATTGCCCGACGCCTTCTTCTGGATACGGACGTAATTGTTTCGGAAGCCGATGAGGGACAGTCCGACGCGATACAGAAAGGCCTTGAGCGCGCGCGCGGCACCTGGTTTATTTTTCAAAACAGCGATGATCTGTTCAACATAGCGACGCTCGACCGCTTCCTGGATGAAGCGGAGCAATACGATCGGTTTGATGTTGTTGCGTTTGATATGGACGTTATCGAGGCTGATGGAGCAAACGGATGGAAAGTTGTATCTTCTTTCCGCCACACCAGACCCGTCTCTTGGCGGCAGCTACGCTACAATATCTACTACACCAATCAGGCGACGGTTTACCGGACGTCCGTGGCAAAACGCGTAAAGTTTGATCCAGCCATGGGGTTCGCGCTCGACTACGACTTCGTCGTACGGTTTTTTAAGCTGATACGGCCGAAGGTGAAGATCGTGTCGGCGGTTATGGGGTATCAGCGTATGCACGACGATACCAAGACATCGAAGCTTCAAGAATTATGTTTAGAAGAGACCAGAGCCGTTCGCCGGCGCGAGTATGGTTCAACGGATTCATTCGTGGGGTTTCTGGAAATGGTCCAGTACCATGCATTCAAGAAGTTGAGGCTGTGGTAGTTCCGCAGGACAATGGTAGAGATCTCCAAAGGTCGGCATCTCGGCGGAGCGTTGATCCGTGTGCCCTGACCGGCTACGCAATGTGTAAAGCAGCCAAGTTGGGCTTATGTTTTTGATATTTTTCTTGTTTTTCGCTTACTTTCAATTGGCGCAGATTTGGATACTAGGATTAGCATGACTCGAGTCGCTGTCTTCGCTTACCCTCAGGCCTTGACATATACAGGTCAGACCGCAGCCACCAAGCTCGCCGTCCGCGAGCTATCTGCGAAAGGATGGCAATGTCGTACGGTCGAGTTCCCTGCATTTGACCGCACGCGGCCGACGGCTCGGCAGTATATTCGCTACGGCTTCAGCTTGGTTGCATCATGGGCCAAGTTGGCCGCCAGTGTCATCAGCGGTCAGCCAGTTCTTGTCTTCAATCACGGGCAGACTGTCGCGAGCTTCATACGAATGGGTTTACCCCATCTCGTCCTTCGCGGGCTTTTGCCGCGGAGAAAAATTATCACGTCCCTGCATGGCTCTGTGTTCATGACCTGGCAGCGGGATAGCCGCAAAACGCGTTTTTTCCTTCGCTTGCTGGATGCATCTGACGAGATTACGGTTCTCGGCGCATTGCAACGGGAAAAGCTTATAGAGTTGGGGGTGCCGGCAAGACGTCTCAAGATTCTGCCAAACACAGCCGACTTGGATATCTCGCCTGAAGGCCGTGTGCTTGAAAAGCACAGAGCACTTGCCGTTGATCCCGTTGCGCCGGTCGTACTCATGCATCTGAGCCTGTTGATCGAGAGCAAGGGATATGTCCGGTTTCTTGAAGCCTGCCGGAGCTTGGTCGAGGCGAGAGACGGTTCTGAGCGACCGCTCGAAATATTGCTGGTCGGTCCGATGGCATTCACGGCTTATTGCACCAAATTCAGGACGCCGGAGACCAAACGCGACTGGATTGTCAAAGAGATCGCGGCGCTGAATGCGGCGCCAGGTGTCTCCGCCCGATGGATCGAGGGGGCCGAAGGAGCCGAGAAAGCGGCCCTGTTTGATGCAGCTCACCTGTTTGCCTTTCCAAGCCGGTATCCTGTTGAAGCCCAGCCACTTGTACTTCTTGAGGCCATGGCCGCCGGTTGCGCGCTCATCACCTCGGACCAGGGCGAGATACCATCTACCGTCGGAAACGACACGGGTTTGTGCCTTTCCGATACGTCGGTAACAACCGTAACCCAAGCCATGCGTGAGTTGTTGTCGGATCATGATAGGCGCATATCCGCGGCCTTGGCTGCGCATCATCGCGCTGCAGAGCTGTTCAGCGCTCGGACGTATTGCGAGAACTGGGAGAATCTGCTGGCGCATAGTGATCAAGAGAATGCAAAATGAAGTCTCTTGAAGCAGCCGGAAGCGGCTCGATCGATCGCTCTCTGGACTTGCGATCGCATTCATAAAGCCGATCGGGTCGGCCTCCAGAGTTTTGTAGAAATTAAGAGCGGATGCGGAACTGGCTGATTTTCGACAGGTTCTTGAGCACCAGGGTGTGAACACCACCCACGCGGTTTCGGCGGATCGCCAGCAGGTCTTCCTTCATCTTCTGCCGGATCTTTGCCAGGTTGCGGTTGCTGACGCCGCCCACGCGCATCTTGTACAAAACCTCGGGGAGGTAGACCGTGCGGCCGGATGCCTGGGAGAAGTATCGCAATATAAACTCGTAGTCCGCCGAAATTTTCAGATCGGTGTCATACAAGCCGACACGTTCATACGCTTCGCGTCGCAGATAGAGCGTCGGGTGGGCCGGCATCCAGCCAAATTTCAGGCGGCGGGACTGGTAGGGGCCTGTAGCCCAATGTCGGATAACCCGCGTTGTGTCACTTTGCGAGACGTAGTCCAAATCGCTGAAGACAGCCTCGACAGCGGGATCGCCGAATGCGGCGGCGATGCGGGCCAGAACCGCATTATCCGCGAGAAAATCGTCGCTATGAACGAAACCGACGATTTCTCCGGTCGCATGGCGGATCCCTTTGTTCAGGGCATCATAAATTCCCCTGTCCGGTTCGCTGATCAAACGCATGCGGGCATGGCCGGCACGCTCGATGGCGGCGAGCGAGTCATCCTTTGACCTGCCTTCGATAACCAGATGCTCGAGGTCTGGATGCGTCTGGCGTGCCACGCTGGCGATTGCCTCGCCGACAGTCGATTCCGAATTATAGGCGGCAGTAATAATGGATATCTTCAAGACGGCACCTGTATAATATCAAATACATAATATACTTATAAATATCTGCAGGGAGTATTTCTCCCGTGCCGCGCTACAATGCGGTCTTGTTTAAAGCCTGACCGGTGGCATCGCCGAGCCGGAGACGCAGCGGCGAGTCCACGAAGCCCGTGCCCGCGCTCTTAAAGGGCATTCGTCTCTTCTGGCGCTGGCAGGGCGCGGTCGTTCGATCCTCCCGTCGCTGTTTCCTAGCCGAGCGCGCGCGCGGAAAAATTCCCCGAGAGAAAAGCGTCATAGGCGTCGCGGATGCCGTCTTCGAGGCTGATCTTGGGGGACCAGCCCATGCCGCGCAGCTTGTCGGCGCTCATCAGCTTGCGGGGCGTGCCGTCGGGCTTGGAAAGGTCGTGGACGATGTCGCCCTCAAAGCCGACCACCTTGCAGACCAGCTTCGTCAGGTCGAGGATCGAGATATCCGTGCCGGAGCCGACATTGACGTGTTCCTCGCCGGAATAGGTCTTCAGCAGGAAGACGAGCGCGTCGGCGCAGTCGTCGGCATGGAGGAATTCGCGCAGCGGCGTGCCCGTGCCCCACACCACGATCTCCTTCGCGCCGGAGGCCTTGGCCTCATGCGCCTTGCGGATCAGCGCCGGCATCACATGGCTCGAATTCAGGTCGTAATTGTCGCCCGGACCGTAGAGATTGGTCGGCATCGCCGAGATATAGTCGCGGCCATGCTGCCGGCGATAGGCCTGCGCGAGCTTGATGCCGGCGATCTTGGCGATCGCATACCATTCATTGGTCGGCTCCAGCGGACCCGTCAGCAGGGAATCCTCGCGGATCGGCTGCTCGGCGAATTTCGGATAGATGCAGGACGAACCAAGGAACAGGAAGCGGTTGACGTCGCTCTTGTGGGCGGCTTCGAAGATGTTCGCCTCGATCATCAGGTTGTCGTAAAGGAAATCCGCCGGATAGGTGTCGTTGGCGAGGATTCCGCCGACTTTTGCCGCAGCCATCACCACCGCGTCGGGCTTCGCATCGGCCATGAACGCCTCGACCTCGGCCTGTCGCTTCAGGTCGACCGTATCGCGTCCGGCGGTGATCACCTCGCAATTCTCCCCGGCCAGGCGGCGGACGACGGCAGCGCCAACCATGCCGCGATGGCCAGCGACCCAGATTCTTTTTCCCGCAATATCAAAGGTCATGAAATTCTCTTCCGTTTCTAAATCGGAGCGTCGGACGAAAAACTGAAATCCGGCTTTTCGTTAACCCGACGCGCCGCAAAATAAAAAGATGTTCCGGGCCCGCAATCAGCCCTCGAGGCTGACCGGCAGGTCGAGCCCATGCGCCTTCAGCAGGGCATAACGCCGCGCGGCCTTGTGATCCTCGACCACCATTTCCCGGCACATGTCGCGGGCGGTGATCTCCGGCACCCAGCCAAGCTTTTCCTTGGCCTTGGTGGGATCGCCGAGCAGGGTATCGACCTCGGCGGGGCGGAAATAGCGCGGATCGATCCGCACGATCACGTCGCCCGGCTTCACATTGGGCGCCAGGTCGCCGATCACGGCTTCCACCGTGCCGACTTCGCTGATCCCGCTACCGGAAAAGCTGAGCGTTATGCCGAGATCGGAGGCCGCCCAGGTGATGAATTCGCGCACGGAATACTGCTTGCCGGTGGCAATCACGAAGTCTTCCGCGCTTTCCTGCTGCAGCATCATCCACTGCATCCGGACATAATCCTTCGCATGGCCCCAGTCGCGCAGCGAATCGATATTGCCCATATAAAGGCAGGACTCGAGGCCGAGCGCGATGTTTGCAAGGCCGCGGGTGATCTTGCGGGTCACGAAGGTCTCGCCGCGGCGCGGGCTCTCATGGTTGAACAGGATGCCGTTGCAGGCATACATGTCATAGGCCTCGCGGTAATTGACCGTGATCCAGTAGGCGTAGAGCTTGGCGGCCGCATAGGGCGAGCGCGGATAGAATGGCGTGGTCTCGCGCTGCGGGGTTTCCTGCACGAGGCCGTAAAGCTCGGAGGTGGACGCCTGATAGAACCGCGTCTTCTTCTCAAGCCCGAGAAAGCGGATCGCCTCCAGAAGGCGCAGCGTGCCGATCGCATCGACATCGGCGGTATATTCCGGCGCCTCGAAGGAAACCGCGACATGGCTCTGCGCGCCGAGATTATAGACCTCGTCCGGCTGGATGTCGCTGATGATGCGGGTCAGGTTGGAAGTGTCGGACAGGTCGCCGTAATGCAGCTTCAGCCGGGCATTGGAAGCGTGCGGATCCTCATAGAGATGATCGATGCGCTGGGTGTTGAACAGCGAGGCGCGGCGCTTGATGCCGTGAACCTCATAGCCTTTTTCGAGAAGGAATTCCGTAAGATAGGAGCCGTCCTGACCGGTGATCCCGGTGATCAAAGCCGTTTTCGTCAATTTTTCTCTCTTTAATTGATTTTTACAAAAATATTAGCCGTATTCATTTTACGATGCGAGACAGTGGTAACCCATGTTTCGTGATCCCCATCGGCACCGAAGCCGACCAGTCTAGATGCGCCGAAGCATACACTACGCTGACGTTATTGCACTCACTATTTGGCCATGTCAGCCGGCCGTTTTCGGCAAAGGAAGCAGTAAATGCGATGTCGGCCGAGGCCGCCTCGCGCCGCCTATGGCGTGAAGCTCCGGCGCCTGTCAGTTCGGCGGCGTGTAGCCGTCGGGGAATTGCAGCAACCGGTCGCAGGCGCCGCGATTGCCGTAAAGGGTCTGGTACTGATCGGCCTGCTGGCGCGCGCGCAGACGCGCTGCTTCGATGTCGGCTTCGGTCGCGCCCGACTGGAGCGCCTTTGCGAAGGTCGCATCCGCGGCGTCGTTGAGGCGGCGGGTGGCGCGCAGGCCGCCATAGGACTGGCAGTCAGCGGCGCCGAGCTCGGCACGGGCAGCCTGGTCGAGCATCGTCTGGTCCGGGCTTTCCGGCGCGGCCGTCTGGCAGCCGGCCAGAGCCAGCATAGCGGCGAGCGGAATGGCAAAACGGAATGGGACGGACATCTGGCACCTCCTGAAAGCGCCCGCCGGCGAGCGGGTCATTGCCGCGAATATCCGATACTCGCGGCACGAGCGCAAGCGCCCCCATGAAATAGCCCCTACGAAATAGCCCCCATGAAATAGATTATGTTATCTGTCCCAAGCCGCCTTCAGGGCAGAAGCACAATCCTCGCGATCGGCGCCGCTTGCCAGAAGGAGCTGCAGCAGCAGCCGTGCCTTGAGCCCGCTGAGCCTGCCGGCGTTGATGAGGCCTTTCGAAAGCAGGTCGATCTCTCCGCCCTTGTAGCCGTAGGTGTTGCTGAAAACCGGCCCGTTACCGGTACGGCTGGCCAGCGCAACCGGCATGGTCGCGGCCAGCGCGCCGAGCGGCTCCGACAATCGTTCCGCCACATGGCCCGCGCCCATCGCCTCGATGACAGCGCCCTTGTAGCCAAGTCCGGGCAGGGCCTCGACCAGCCTGGCGTCTTCGCCCAGCCCAAGCTTCAAAAGCGCGACCGGCGGCACGGGCGCCGAGGGAGGCGCGATCGCCGGCAGCCGGCGCGGCGAAGGCGGCGCGAAGAAGAAGGGGCGTCCCTCCATGATTTCGCCGGCGGGGCCGTCCGCGCCCGATGTGAAGGCCGAGCAAAGTCCGGTGTGGGATTTCACCACGGCGCGGGCCGTGTGAATGGAGTCATTCATCACCACCAGCGCGCCGCGCGAACGGGCCTGATCGGAAGACGCGGCGATGACCGAGGCCAGGATATTGGCAGGACCGTCGGCGCCGGCCGCTTCCGGCCCGCGCATCGCGCCGGTCACGATGATCGGGGCGTCCTCTGCCCACATGCAATCGAGCGCGAAGGCGGTTTCCTCGATCGTGTCGGTTCCCTGCACCACGACCACGCCGGAAGCGCCGCCATCGACCGCACGCCTGGCAGTCCGCGCCACCTCGCCGAGCTGCTCGAGCGTGAGCGATGCGCTCGGTAACTTGAATGGTGAGAGCGGCTCCACATCTGCAATCTCGGCCAGACCGGGCACCGCGTCGACCAGCGCCTGCGCACTCAGCTTCGGTGTGATGCCGCCGCCGGCGTCGGCTGTCATGGTGATCGTACCGCCGAGGACGATCAGCGTAACCTTCGCCTTGGTGTTTCGAGCCGTTTCGACCATCGGGCATACCTTTCTTTCCGGTGTTGTCGCCGGGCCAGTGAAACGACCCTTCGAAGGGATTGGCAAGCCGTTTTGATCCCGAGGGCTGGCTTTATGGCAGGGGCGAGGGCTTTTCCTCGTCATTACCGGATGGCATGGGGCACCCGTTTTGCGCCACGGCGCTCAAGCCAGACGGCTTTCCCGTTTCTACCGCATCATGCCCGATGCATGGCCTCGATGAACTGCCTTGCCTTCTGCGCAATCGCTGCCACGTTCGCCCCTGGCTTGTAGAGCGCGCCGCCTATGCCGAAGCCGGACGCGCCGGCCTCGACATAGGCTTTCATGTTCTCGGGCGTCACGCCGCCGACGGCGAAGACCGGGATGTCTTTCGGCAGGACGGCTTTCCATGCCTTGATGGCGATCGGGGGAATAGCCTCAGCGGGGAAGGCCTTGATGCCGGTCGCGCCAGCTGCGATGGCGGCAAAGGCTTCCGTCGGCGTGGCGACGCCCGGCAGGCTGATCATGCCCCGTGCGGCGGTCGCTTCGATCACGGCCGGGTTTGCGTTGGGCGAGATGATGACGCGCGCCCCGGTCGCGGCGACATCGGCAACCTCAGCCGGCGTGAGCACGGTTCCCGCGCCGATCAGCGCGCGATCGCCGAAACGGGCCTGCAGCTTTTCGATGCTCTTAAGCGGTTCGGGCGAGTTCAGCGGTACTTCGATGATGCGCCAGCCGGCCTCGATCAGCGCTTCGCCGATCGGCTCCGCTTCCTCCGGTCGGATGCCGCGCAGGATCGCGATCAGATTGCAGGCTTCAAGCGCTTCGGTGAAATTCATGTCGTTCATTCCTGTTCCGTCGATTGCAGTTTGCCGATGATCCGCTGGACGCCGAGGGTCGCGGCATCTTCGGGGCCGGGGTTGATCGTAAGGTCGAAAAGCGGCGCGACCCGCCCGTAGCGTTCGCTCAGCGCCGAGTTGCCGATGATGCCGATCGCTTCTCCGGGGTGAAGCCAGCCTGCGGCGCGCGCCTGCCGGAATTCCGAGGCGATCAGCAGGCCGGAGACGTAATCCCCGACCTCTTCGGGCTGAAGCGCCCCCGAGAGAATGCCGCTGCGGGCGCTGAAGACGGCCGAAAGCAGGGCATCGGCGGCGGGCTCGTCGCTCGCGGCAAATTCCGCGGCGCGATCGAAGGCCGACCAGGTCGGCTCGGTGCCGGGGGCGGGCTCGGCGGCGCGTGCGATGAAGGAATGCCGGGTGAGCAGGGCATAGATTTCGCCGGTGGCATAGGTATGGAAGGCGGTGATCCGGCCTTGAGCAATGCGCGCCCACTTGCTGTGGGTGCCGGGAAGCACCAGCGTGCGGTCCTCCGCAAGTCCGTAACCGACGATCTGGGTTTCCTCGCCGCGCATCACATCGGGAAACGGCTTTGCAGCCGGATCGCGCAGGCCCGGCAGGAAGGTCATGGTCGCGCCGTTTTGCAGCGTGAGGTGCCTTGCGCCTGCGGCAAGTTCCGCAAGACCCGCCGGCGCGTCGACGTAAGGCACCTCGACCCAGCCGCTGCGGCTGGTGATCATGCCGCAGGCAGCGACCGGGAACGGGCCATGTTCCTCAAACCACGCGCCGATCG
>MDSV01019822.1_pt1 | contig 17750 bp, 12 predicted proteins | sample 810851 | NCBI WGS metagenome assembly MDSV01 (sample SAMN05326640, study PRJNA326480) | marine metagenome | isolation source: seawater | place: Atlantic Ocean: North East | collected 2012 | reverse complement strand
CTACATTTTATATTAAATCTATGTAAATATTTATTAAACTCTTCTGCCATTCTTTTTGTAAGAGTTGTTACTAAAATTCTTTCTTTTTTTTCAATCCGCAGATTAATCTCACTTAACAAGTCATCAACTTGATTTTTTGAATCTCTGACTTCTATTTTTGGATCTAGTAATCCTGTTGGTCTTAATATTTGTTCTGTAATTATACCATTAGACCTTTCTAGTTCGAAGTCAGAAGGGGTAGCACTAACGTATATAGTTTGATTGCTAATAAGTTCAAACTCATCAAATGTTAGTGGTCTATTATCCATTGCAGCTGGTAGTCTAAAACCATGTTCTACTAATGTTGTTTTTCTTGATTTGTCTCCTCCAAACATAGCTCTAATTTGAGGTATTGTAACATGACTTTCGTCAATTACTGTTAAATAATTTTTTGGAAAATAATCTAGTAAACAGAATGGTCTACTTCCAGATTTCCTTCCATCAAAATATCTTGAGTAGTTTTCTATTCCCGAACAATAGCCTAACTCCTTAATCATTTCAATATCAAATTCAGTTCTTTCTTTTATTCTTTTAGCTTCTAATTTTAGTCCCACATCATTAAAATAATCTATTCGTTTAACTAAATCATCTTGAATATCTTTGATTGCATTATGTGTTTTTTCTTTTGATGTCATAAAAATATTTGCTGGATATATTGTAATACTCTTATGATCTTCAATTATTTTTCCATTTTCAGGGTTAAAACTCTCAATTTCTTCAATTTCGTTGCCAAAAAAAATAATTCTATATGCTAAATCATTATGAGCTAAAAAAATATCAATAGTATCTCCTAATACTCTAAAACTACCTCTTGTAAATTTTTCTGTTGTTCTATGATACAATGAATTTACTAGTTTTTGAAGTAGTTTTTCTCTGCTAATTAAGTCTCCAACAGCGACATTTATTATTCCATTATAAAAATCGTCAGGGTTACCAATTCCATAAATACAACTAACAGAGGAAACAACAATTATATCTTTTCTACCAGAAAGTAATGATGATGTAGTATTAAGTCTATACTTTTCAATTTCTTCATTTATGGATAAATCTTTTTCAATATATAATCCAGTACTAGGAATGTATGCTTCAGGTTGATAATAATCATAATATGATACAAAATATTCTACAGCATTATTTGGAAAAAATTGTTTAAACTCACTAAATAGTTGAGCAGCTAGTGTCTTATTATGACTAAGTACTAATGTTGGTTCATTAATTTCTTTAATTACATTAGCTATTGTGAAAGTTTTTCCTGATCCAGTAACACCTAGTAGAGTTTGATAGTTAATATTACTATGTATACCATCACATAAGTTTTTGATGGCTTCAGGTTGATCTCCTGCAGGTTTAAATTTTGATTTTAAATCAAAACTCATTTGATATCGTTCAATATTTTTTGTTTATGATTGATGTGGTCAATATCCTCTTTGACTGTATTAATTTTATCTTCTACTTCTTTATACAAAGATTCTGTTTGAGTATTATTTGATAAAAAAACAATATTGTTCTGATATTGTAAGAGTTTTTTTTGCAGAATATCTAAACTTGAATCTAATAAATTATTCTCTTCAGATATTAACTTATTTTTATCTTTAATGCTTCTTATTTTTATTTTGTAAATGTCAATGTCTGCAATACGATCATCAATTCCTATTTCTAAATATTTTGCTATTATTAACTTATCAAATTTTGAGTTTAAATTTTTATTTGAAATAATATTCTTATCGTCATACCAATTGTTAATGTAATTTTTCAAAACATTTAAACTTTCTTTTTTTGTTGTTACTTGTAAGTTTTTAATTTTTATGAGTGTTTTCTTTTTTTCTTCTATTATCTTCTCCTCTTCGTTTTTAGCATTCTTGAATGTTTCATTTCTTTTTTTAAAAAAATAATCTGTTGAATTTTTAAAATCTTGCCATAAACGTTTAGATTGTTTGGTGTAAGCTATTGATTTCCATTCTTTTTGTAATTTAATTAATTTATCACTACTTTTTTTCCAGTCGTTTGATAATTTTAATTGTTTCGCTTCTAAACAAATTTCTTTTTTTCGATTTATTAAAGCAACTTCTTTTAGTTTTCTAGTTTCAAAAAAACTTCTCTTATTATTATAAAAGTAGTCTAGAGAATTTTTAAACTCTTTCCATACTTTTTTATTATTATTTTTTTCAAGCTTACCAATTTTCTTCCATTTATTAGTAAGTTCTTCGCATTCTAATGTTTTTGATTTCCAGTCAGAAATAGTTAAATTTGATTCATCTGCTAAAGACTTTATTTTTTTACTTATTATATTTTTTTTATTAGCTTTTTCATTATCGATTTTTTTTCTTTTTATAAAAAAATCATTCTTTTTTTTATTTAAATCTTTACTAGTTTTTTGAAATCTGTCCCATATTTCTTCTCTGTATTCTTTTTTAACAGGACCAATCTTTTTCCATTTTACATGTAGATCTTGCAAAGACATATCCATTTTGTTAATGGATGTTTCATTAATTAACTTTTCAGCATCTAAACAAATTTGCTCTTTTAGTTTAAAATTTTTGTTAAAATCAATATCTCTTAATTCGTTATTAATTTTAATATAGTCATAAAACTTTAAAACATTGTGGTTATACGAGTTCCATATATCAGTTTTAAATTCAATTGGAACAAATCCAATTTCACTCCATTTTTTTTGTAGAGATCTAAATTTTAAGAATGTACTATTTAATAATTCTTTTTGTTCAGTTAATTGATTTATTTCATTTATGATATTTTCTTTTTCTTTAAGATTTTTCTTTTCTTGATTGTTTATTTTTTCTCTATATTTTTTTTTATTTTGTTTATAGATTAACAAAGATTTTTTAAAGATTATTTCTTTTTTTAAATCATTTTCAGAGATGTTTTTACTAGACTTTTTTAAATTAAATTTTTTATAAAAAATAGATTTAATTAACTCAATATCTTTTGAGACTTTCATTGGATTCTCTGTAGAAATTATATTGTTAAGTAGATCTGTAAGTTCAGCAAAATCTTTTGAATCTAAATCTATATTATTATCTAACTTTTCCAACTTATTAATTTATTTACAATATTACTATTATTTTTTAGTGTTCCAAATATTCCATGATGCTTCTGCTTGCTTTTTTAACATGTCTAATCCATTTTTAGTTTTACATCCTTTTTCAATTCCTCTTTCTAAAAATTTTGTTATTGATGGATTGTATATTAAATCGTAGAGGAAATGAGATGTGTCTAGATGATTGTAAGGAATATTTGGATATTCTTCAATTTTTGGAAACATACCTAGAGGTGTAGTATTTATAATTAATTTATATTTTTTTAATAAGTTAGGATCTATGTATGAGTAGTCATATTGTGAATTTCTTGAAATAACAATATATTCTATATTTAGTTTATTTAAAACATATTGAACAGCTTGAGAACTACCGCCATTACCTAAAATGATTGCTTTTTTATATTCTTTGAGTGTATCAATACTATGTTTAAATCCAATTATGTCAGTATTATATCCAATCAGTTTTTCATCTTTAATTTTAATAGTATTTACAGAATTAATTGTTTTTACTTCAGGACTTAAAATGTCTAAATATGGAATAATAGTTTGTTTATATGGTATTGTAACATTTAGTCCATAAATATTTGTTTGATTTATTATTTGCTTAAAATCATAAATAGTATTGATTTCAAAGTTTTTATAGACAACGTTTGATTTTTTTTCTTTTTTGAATTTTTCGTTAAAAAAATTTAAGGAAAATGAATGATCTAATTTTTTACCAATTAACCCATAAACTTTCATTTTTATTTACCAATATTTTCAAGTAAACTAACTACTAAAAAACCGAAAAAAATTAAACTCAAAGAAAAAAGTGTTTCAAGATTTAAACTTTCAGGTATATACCAACTATATGCTAACAAATTATCTTGGTTTTCTATTGACAAATTAGAACTATTTATCTTTTTCCATGGCCAAACAATTAAAAGAGAACCTAATATAAATCCTGTTAAAACAGATAGTGTTTGATCTTTATACTTATTTAATAAGTAAGCAATAGCATGTGAAAATATTACTAATCCTAAAATTGATCCGAATAAAAAAAATAATAAAATAATATAATTAAATTCTGAGATAGCAGAAACTAAAATTAACTCATAATTTCCCATCAGTATTAAAATAAAAGAACCTGAAAGACCAGGAAGCATCATGCCACTAACTCCTATGATACCGCAAAGTATTATAAATAGTAAGTTTTCATTTTCATTTGCTGGTTCTAAGAACAAAAGGGATATTGCAACAATTGCGCCAAAAATTAATATTATAAAATTATAAATATTCCAATTTTCAATTTTTTTACCAATATAGTATACCGATGCCAAAATTAGTCCAAAGAAGAAAGACCATATGATAATTGGATAAAATTCAAACATATATTCAAATAGTTTTGCAATGCTGAAAACACCAAATAAACTTCCACTAAATAGCCAGATTAGAAAAATTAAATCAGTATAGTTAACGAAATTTTTGAATTTCATTGATAATAAAAGCTTAATCGCAGTTATGTCAAATTTTTTAAATGCATTAATAAGTCTTTCATAAATATTAGTAACCAAAGCTATAGTTCCACCGGAAACACCAGGGATAATATTGGCTATTCCCATTGCAATACCTTTAAGAAATAAAATAAGTTCTTGATTTTTTTTGATATGTTCCTTATCTATTTTTAACACTTCATAATTATTAATTAGTTATAAAATGATTAAGAGTGTCACCTCTTAGTCCTAATCTTAGAGTTTCAAGAGGAATTATGTCTGAATAGGAGATATTTGCAAGGTTTACATTTGTTCCAAATTTATTTATAAACCAAACTTGTTGTATTTTTTTTGGTGTTTCCCAAATAATTTTTGTTTCATCAATTTCATTAACAATATTATCTACTAAATCAGTCTTTGTTTCACCTTGATTATCAAAAAGACCAATATTTCCACTTTCTCTAGCTTCTGCAATTACTTTCCAGCTACCAGCTTCTATTTCATCTTTCATTTGTATTGTCCAATCGCTAGCTATAACTTGATTATCTGATTTACTTCCTATTTCACTAAGAACTGTGAAATTTTTCTTAAAATCTTTAATGTAAGAACACTTTTTTTTGTGATTTAAATTAATACTACCATCTGATATTTCAACCATATTTAAATTTAAATTATCTAATAGTTTTTTGTAATCTTCAATTTGATTTCTAATAACAAATGCTTCAAACAATGTTCCTCCTAAGTAAACCTGTATATTATTTTCTTGGTAGAGTTTAATTTTATTTTTAATGTTTGGTGTTATTAAACTTGTTCCAAATCCTAATTTAACGATATCTGTATATTCTGAGCAAGTTTCAAGAAATTCTTTGGCTTGATTCACACTTAAACCTTTATCCATCATCATGGTTAATCCTTTTTTTCTTGGTTTTTCAGATCTTACTGGTATTTGAGTTAATAAATTTAACATTTAACAAAGATAATAATAGTTGAGTAACAATAATTTTAATTATGTAGTTTTGTTGTTAAAAATTAGTATGACTTTAATAACATCTATTTCAGGAATTAGGGGTACAATTGGCGGTAAGATAGGTGATTCATTATCTCCTGTTGATATTGTTCGATTTACAACTGCATATGCAAATTTTATAAAAAGTAAACAAAACAAGATTAGTTCTACAAATGATGAAAATAAAAATACAATAGTTATAGGTCGAGATGCAAGAATTTCAGGAGTAATGGTACGAAATATTGTTTCAGGAGTTTTGATGTCCTGTGGGTTTAATGTTAAAGATTTAGGCCTTTCAACAACTCCAACTGTTGAGATGGCAGTAATTTTGGAGAAAGCAGCAGGAGGTATTATCATTACTGCTAGTCATAATCCAAAGCAATGGAATGCTTTAAAACTTTTAAATCATGAAGGAGAGTTTTTGTCAAATGAAGATGGTAATAAAATTTTAACTTTATCTAAAAAAGAAAATTATTTATATGAGAAAATAGATTTTCTTGGTAATTATATTAAAATTGATAATTATAACGATATTCACATAAATGAGATTTTAAACTTATCTTTAGTTGATGTTGATTTAATAAAGTCTGCAAAATTTAAAGTTGTTCTTGATGCCGTAAACTCTACTGGAGGAGTAATTGTCCCTAAACTGTTAAGCAAATTAGGTGTCCAATGTATAAAATTATATTGTGAGCCAAATGGGCATTTCCCTCATGATCCAGAGCCATTGCCTGAAAATTTAGTAGATATTTCTAATCTAGTTGTAAAGATGGAAGCCGATTTAGGTATAGTAGTAGATCCTGATGTAGACAGACTAGCACTTGTTTGTGAGGATGGTAATATGTTTGGTGAAGAATATACGCTTGTTGCCGTTTCAGATTATGTATTACAAAATACACCTGGAAATACTGTGTCAAATTTATCATCGACACTAGCCCTCAAAGATATCACAGAGAAATATGATTGTGAATATAATGTTTCTGCAGTAGGAGAGGTAAATGTTGTACAAAAAATGAAAGAAACCAATGCTGTAATAGGGGGAGAGGGTAATGGAGGTATTATTTATCCATCAATACACTATGGTAGAGATGCATTAGTAGGAATAGCATTATTTTTAACATTTTTAGCCAAAAAGAAAATTAAATCAAGTGAGTTAAGGAAATCTTATCCAAATTATTTTATTTCTAAAAATAAGATTAAATTAGATAAATCAATTGATTTAGATGCTGTATTTAGTTCGGTTATTAGAAAGTATAAGAAATATGAAATAAATACAATTGATGGTGTAAAAATAAATCTTGATAATGAGTGGATACATTTAAGAAAATCTAATACTGAGCCTATAATAAGAATATATGCTGAAAGTACTTCAGAAGAGAAATCTAATAAATTAGCTAAAGAAATAATAAATTTTATTCAATTTACTACATCATGAAAAGAGTATATTTAGACAATGCTGCATCTACTCCAATCTCAAAAGAGATTATTGAATTGATGTCATCCTTAATGAAAGAACAGTTTGCTAATCCATCTTCAACTCACTTCGATGGAAGAAAATCTAAAACTATTGTTGAGGAATCTAGAAGTATAATTGCTAAAATATTAAATACATATCCGCGAAATATTTTTTTCACATCTGGAGGAACAGAATCAGATAATATGGCAATTAAAATGAGTATTGAAAACTATAGTATAAAACACGCTATAACATCAGGAATTTCGCATCATGCAGTTTTATATCCCTTGCAAAAATTAGAAAAAGAAAAGAAAATAAAACTTTCTTATGTTGAATTGGATGAAAATGGATTTGTTTCTCTTTATGATCTAGAAAATCTTTTAAAAAAAAATTCAAGAACGTTTGTATCTATAATGCATGCAAATAATGAAGTTGGTGTAATTCAAGATATAAATAAAATAGGACTTATTTGTCAAAAATATAATGCTATATTTCATTCAGATACAGTGCAAACAGTCGGACATTATCCCATAGATTTACAAAAAATCAAGATAGATTTTTTAGCAGCATCTGCTCATAAATTTCATGGTCCAAAAGGAATAGGATTTATTTATATTTCTGATAATGTTAAAATTTCTCCTTTTATTATTGGTGGTGCTCAAGAAAGAAATATGCGTGCTGGTACTGAAAATATTCACTCAATTTCAGCTCTAGCAAAAGCTATGCAATTAGCATATGAAAATTTAGAAAAAGAAATGTTGTATATTAAAAAATTAAAATCTTACATGATTGAGAAGTTAATAACATCTATTTTTGATGTTCAGTTTTTTGCTAACTGTAATGATTTAGATAATAGTCTCTATACTGTTCTTACTGTTAGTTTCCCATTAACAAAAGACAGCGAAATGCTATTATTTAATTTAGATATTGCAGGAATTTCATGTAGTGGTGGTAGTGCTTGTGCATCTGGATCAAATAAAGGATCACATGTTTTATCTTATTTTGATCCAAATGCTCAAAGAACAGGAGTTAGATTTTCTTTTTCCAAGTATAATACCTTTGACGATATAGACTATACTATTCAAAAATTAAAGGATATTTTTAATTAAGTTTTTTTATTTTAATTACATATCGTGCAAAAAACAGTGTCATTAAAGGTGATAATATATTAAAAAAACAAAATGGAAGGTAAGATAAGGTTGTTATTCCCAAAACAGCCGACTGTGTTGCGCCGCATGAATTCCAAGGAATTAAAACAGAAGTCACAGTACCACTATCTTCTATTGTTCTACTAAGGTTTTCAGGTGCTAGTTTATTATCTTTATATGAATCAGAAAACATTCTTCCGGGAACCACAAGACTCATATACTGATCACATGTAGTTATATTAAAGAAAATACATGTTCCAACATTAGTTCCAATTAACTTGCTATTTGTTTTTGCATATCTAATTATTGGTTCTGAAATTGTTCTTAGTATTTTAGTACTTTCAATACATCCACTGAATATCATTGCACAAATCATAAGTAGGATAGTGTTAAACATACCAGTCATACCACTTGATTTTAATAAACTTGATCTTTCATCCTCAGGGATATTAAATACATCATTTATATCAGAATTTATTTGGGTAAAATTAATTTCTCCGATTATTGCATTTAAATTAGCAGATAGTATTGAAATAAAATTATTTCTGTTTAAATTAGAAATTTCAAATAAAATTTCTTGTTGAAAAATAATTGCAAAAATACTTCCAAGTAAAGTTCCAATAAATAATGATTTTATAGCACTAACTTTGTTTATAATTAAAATTATCACTGAAAGAGGAACAATAAAAAGCCACAAGTTAATTTCAAAATTATTTGATATAATATTTAAAGCTTCATCAATTTGATTAGATGAAATATTAGTTTCAAAATTTAGTCCTATAATTAAAAATATAACTAAGGAAATAAAAAATGAAGGTATAGTGGTGTACATCATATATTTTATATGATCAAATAAACTTACCTCACAAATAGCTGCTGCCATATTAGTTGTTTCTGATAATGGTGACATTTTATCACCAAAATATGCTCCTGATATTATAGCTCCTGCTACAATTCCTGATGGTATTCCAATTGCTATTCCAATACCTAAAAATGCTATTCCAACAGTAGCTATTGTACTCCATGAACTTCCTGTTGCAACTGAAATAATTGCAGATATTATTGCTACAATAAATAGAAAAATATCTGGATTTAATATTTTTAAACCATAAAAAATCATTGCAGGTATTATTCCAGAAATCAACCAAGTTCCTGATAGTCCTCCTATCAATAAAAGCAAAATTAATGCGGGTATAACAGTGTTAATATTTTTTTTAATAGCATGAACAATATCTTGCCATTTGATTTTGTAATATAGTCCAATAAATATTGTTATTACGGAAGAAATAATTAGTGAAAGTTGACCTGCAATGTTTATAACGCTATCAAAAATAATTATGTTAATTATTAATAAAAAAATTAATAATACAATAGGAGTTAATGCAACGGGAAGTGTTATTTTTTTCGAGGACATGCAAAAGCCCATTAAATTTTATTCGTCATCTTTTTCATAATATCCATATCCATCATTTCCATATCCATATCCATATCCATATCCATATCCTTCATTTTCCGTGTAATCGTTAATTACAATATTTAAATTTGAAATATTTTTATTTTTGAAAATATTATTTACTACACTTAAGGATTTAATTTTTGAATAATTATGTCTAACAATGTAAAGATTAGCATCTGCATACTGCATTATTATGACACCGTCTGTTACCAATCCAATTGGAGGTGTATCTATAATTACGTAATCATATTTTGTATTTAAAATAGATAATAATTCATTCATCTTAGGACTATCTAATAATTCCGCTGGATTTGGAGGTATTGGTCCTGAAGCAATTACATCTAAAGTTTTAATGTTAGTCTTAGTAATTATATCTTCTAAATTTGATTTATTAATTAAATAATTGCTAAGTCCCTGATTTTTATCTAATTTAAAACTGTTATGTAGTTTGGGTTTTCTTAAATCCCCTCCAATTAATATTGTTTTATGGTTAGAAAGAGCAAAAATTGAAGCTAAGTTCATTGTAACAAATGTTTTACCCTCACCTCCAATTGAAGATGTAACAGAAATAATTTTTTTTGTTTTATTAGCTGCGATATATTGAATATTTGTTCTTAATGATCTAAAAGATTCAGTAATTATAGATTTTGTTGAGTTAGGAACAACTAAGCTAGTTGATTTGTCACTATGACCAATAAGACCAATGATAGGAACATTAGAACTCTTTTTAATATCAGATTTTTTATTTATAGTATCATTAAAAAATCTTCTAATTGAAATAATACTAATTGGGACAAAAAAAGCAATAATTAGCATTATAAAATATGTTAATGTTTTTCTAGGTTTAATAGGTCTTTGACTATCTAGTCTACCAGCATCAATTACTTTATGATCTGATTCTGTACCAGCTTTAGCTAGTGATGCTTCATATCTTTTTTGTTGAAGATAAACAGCTGTTTGTTCATTATATTGGTATTTTCTTTTAAGTATAATGTATTTTTTTTCTGCTTCAGGTAGTTTATTGATTTTTGAATTGAATAGATTGATTCTATTTTTTAGATCAGTTTCATATATAGCAGCAGATGATATTAGATTTTTTATATTTTCAATAATTGTCTGTTTAGTATGTTCAATTTGAGACAAAACTGCTTGATAGGTTGGATTTCTTTTAGTTGTAGTAATTTCTAATTCTCCTTTATTTGAGTATAAAAGTAATAATTGATTAATGAGATTATTTAATTCTGGATTACTAATTCCCATGGAAGTTGGTGATACAATGCTATTGATATCAGTTTCATCTTTTAGGTAATTAAGTAAAGACTCATAATATTTTATATTAACAGATTGTTCAGATAAGGAATTATCTAATTTTTGTTTTTGAAAGTATGTTCCGTATTCTTTATCAACTATTTCTAAGTTTGGATTTTCTAGTCTAAATTCTTCTAATTGATTTTCAATAAAAGACAAGGAATCCTCAATAATATTTAGTTGATTATCAATAAAATTTATTGTATTAACTGCCATAATATTTTTTTCATTTAATCCACTTCGAATATATATTTCAGTTAATTTATCTAATATTTCAATGTTCTTTTTCGGATTACTTCCTTTAATTGAAAGTTTTAAGATTGATGTTTCTTTATTTATCGGATTAATATTTATGTCTTTAATCAGCTTTTGAGCATATTGTCTTTTTGGATGTAATTTAAACGAGAATTTTTTATTTTCTTTTTTAATTTTATCAATGTCAAAAAAAGATGTTTTATTTATATAAAATGTAAAAAGAGGTGAGGTAATAGTATCTCCAAAATTATATTCTTCTTTAATATTTATATTAACTCCTTTACTTTTATCAAATTTTTCTTTAATAACATTATATGCATATTTATCATCGGCCTTTAGTATTAATTTAAAGGATTCCTCATTAATAAAATCAATTTCATATTTAACGCCGGTTACTTGTAGTTTCGTTGAGTCTATAGTAACAATAAAAGGACTGTTCTTAAACAATTCATTTGAAATTATGAAACCTTTTTTAAAATAAGATATACCAAGGTTAAGTTCTTCTACAATTTGTTCGGTAACAGAATATGATTTTAAAATTATAATTTCGTTTTTTAAATTTTTTTTACCACTAAACAATTCTAGTCCTTCTAATAAATTTTCAGCTCCAAGTTGTGTGTTACTATCATCTCTTATTAACAGAGTTGAAGAGACACTATATTCAGTAACAGTATATCTGTTTACTAAAAAACCTAAAAAAATAAAGAATAGAATAGAAAGTAGAAAGAAATACCAATAAGTTGAATATCTCAATAACATGCTTCTTATATCAATTTTTTCTTCGTTTAGTTCTTGATCTTTCATTTATTCTGTTGCTTTAAGATAAACATTAAATAAAATAGCTACTGTTGTTAAAACAGAAAGCAATGTTTGTGATTGAGACTTTCTAAAACCTTTATATTTTAAAGGTTGTATATAAATTAGATCGTTATTTTTTAAATAAAAAAAATCAGACGTCATAATTTTTGCTTGAGTTAGATCAATATTGTACGTTTTTTTATTGTTTTTGTTTGATCTAATTATTTTTACCTTTGATAAATCAGCAAAATCATTAATATCTCCTGCCATTGCAATAGCATCATAAATTGTGATTGATTCTTTGTATATAGGATATTTACCAGGTGTATTTACTTCCCCCAATATTGTGAATTCGAAATTTGCAAGTTTTACAATTACAAAGGGATTGATTAAATAATCTTTTGCAACTTTTAATATTGTTTCTTTAGCTTCATCAATAGTCTGGTTAAGAATATAAACTTTACCAACATTTGGTATGTCAATTGTGCCATCTTGTGAAATTGTGAATCCATTTAGATAAAGATTTGCACTTGTAAGATTTTCGTTTGAACTATTGGTGTTGTTTTCAATATTAAACAAATCATTTAATTCTTCATTTCTACTAATAACTTTAACCATTAGAACATCACCAATCTCAAGTTGATATTTTGGAGGAATTGGCGAAATATTCCACTTTGCTGATTCATTATTATTAAAATAGGTTATTTTCTTCATAGGAGTACAACTCTGTACTAATATTAAAAAAATAAATATTTTGATTATATTTTTCATACTAAAATTTTTTATATACATGATTTTTACAAATATAGTAAATAAACCCCCTAAAAATTTTTTTTAAGATTTTCATAAATATCATTTGTTGGTAATCCCATAATATTTGTATATGAACCATTGATCTTATTTACTCCTATGTGACCAATCCATTCTTGAATACCATAACTACCAGCTTTATCAAAAGGTTTAAACTTTTCTATATAATATGATATTTCATCTAATGATAGTTTATTAAAAATAACTTCTGAACTAACAGAGAAGAGCGTTTCCTTTTTTGAAGTCTTAATGCAGATGCCAGTTATGACTTGATGGGATTGATTACTTATTTCCTGTAGCATTTTTAGAGATTGTTTTTTATTAATAGGTTTATTTAGTATTTTTCCGTTAATTAAAACTGTAGTATCTGCAGTAATTAACAAGTAATTTTTTGGTAATTTTAATTTAGAAATATTTAATGCTTTTCTTTGTGCTAAATGTTCTGCAACTTTTTCTTTATTTATTTTATTTGAGTATGTTTCTTTAACGTTTCCTGAAATAACATCAAAATTTAAATTAAGCTCAGATAATAATTTTTTTCTTCTTGGCGAATTTGAACCAAGAATAATTTTATATTTTGTTAGGTTTTTAAGCATATATAAATGAAAAAAAAGGTATAGATAAAATTCCAATCACCATTATTTTTTTTGATAATATACTTGTGTAACTGAAATCAGATTTGCTTTCAGCTTGGTATGTTTTGTATAATAATTTAAATAATAGTATTTGTATATAAAAACAATATGCTATTGAAAAATAATTTACTCCCCAATTATAATTTGATAAAAACATTTCTTTTAACTGTAAAAATTGAATGAAAGCAATAAAAATTACAGTTAATATTATTAAGTAGCAGTTTAAGAGTGCACTTTTTTTAACTCCAAATTTGATTGGAATTGTGGAAGCTTTAATTGTTAAATCACCTTTAATATCTTCAATATCTTTATTGATTTCTCTTATCAATGTTGTTATAAAAGAAAAACTAGCATAAATTAAGATAATATATGTGTAAAATTCATTATAATTATTTATATTATTTAAAGAAACATCAAAAATAATTATGTTAACTATGCTTAGTGCAACAAGAAACGCAACTTGAATATTACCTAATAAAAACGATTTTTTTAACTTTTTTGAGTATATCCATAAAGCAAAAATAAAATAGATAAATATGCATGATAGTTTTAATTTATTTATTAATAAACATAATATTAAATTACATAAAATTCCTATAAAATTTAAAATGAAATAATATTGAAATGCTTTTTTTTCAGAAATATATTTATTTATTATAACATTATTTTTTTTGTTAATTAAATCTGTTGTAATATCATATATATCATTAATAATATATCCTGCAGCTACAATTGTGATTGTTGCTGTTATATATAAAAAATATTCAATCCAATCAAGAGAATAATTTTCAATAAATAGATTTATAATACATAACTTTATTAGCACTTGTATACTAATAATAATAATTAAATTTTTAAATCTTATTAATTGAAATAAATGTTTCAAATCATTCATTTGTTTCGATTTTTTCATTTGTATCAATTATTGATTTTGTTATAAGTTGATAAATCAATTTAATTTCATTATTCTTAATTTGTTTTATGTGTTTTTTTATTACCTTAAAATCTTTTCTTTTAGCTGGTCCTGTTTGTAATTTTAAAGGATTATTGTTATTAATTTTAGAAATATTTTGTTTGAGTAAAGGCATTAAAATAGAAAAATCAATATTAGATTTTTTTAAAATATTATTTGCAATAACGTACATGTGATTACTGAAATTACATGCAAATACAGCTGCTAAATGGATTTTTTCTCTTTCTTCAGATTTTAAAATAGAAATGTTATTAGATATTTTACTTGCAATTTTCACTAGTTGTTTCTCAAATTTATCATTGTTACCTTCAATAAGAAAAGGAGTAGATTTAACATCAATGGTATTTTTTTTATTAAAAGTCTGTAATGGATACAAAACACCGAAATTTGTATATTTATTATTAAAAACATCAAGACTAACGCTACCTGAAGTATGCACAATATTATTTCCTTTTAGATTCTCTATAATTTGATTTATTACATCATCCGCAACAGATATAATTATTAAATCTACTTTTTCAATTTCAGTTATTTTTGATGTATATTTTGCATTAACTAGGTTAGCAAGTTGTTTTGCATTTTCAATATTTCGGCTGTATATTTGATGTATACAAAAAAATTTTTCTTTTAAACTTAATGCTAGATGTGTAGCAACATTTCCAGATCCAATAATTGATATTTTTTTCATTTGGATTATTTAGATGCAAATCTAATAATTATTAGTAATTTTGTAACATATCTTAGTATGTTTAAAAAAATTATAAATCTTCTTTTGTCAATGCAATTTATGACGTTTTTGTTGTTGCTTTTTGCAGCAGTAATTGGTTATGCAACATTCATTGAGAATGATTTTGGTAGATCAGCAGCTAAAGCATTAATTTTTAATAAGTGGTGGTTCGAATTGATTTTATTATTGTTAACTGTTAATTTAATAACTAATCTTTTTCGTTTTAAATTATTTAGAAAGGAAAAATTAGCTGCATTAACATTTCATCTATCTTTTATTGTTATTTTAATTGGATCAACAATAACAAGATATGTAAGCTATGAAGGTATGATGCATATTCGAGAAGGAGAAAGTAGTGATTCTTTTATATCGGATGATACATTTTTAAAAGTTCATGTTAATAACTATAATCCGAAAACTAAAGCATCTGCCCAACAGTTAAACTATGATAAGAAGTTATTTTTATCTCCAATCACAAAAAATAATTTTTCATTCTCATTAAACTTTATAAATGATATTAAAATAAGTTATCAAGATTTTTTAGTTGATGTAAAAGATTCTTTAGTAATAAATCCTGAAATTAACAATAAACTTATTCATTTAGTAGTTCCTGGTGACAATGGTATGCAATCTGAGTTCTTAGCAAATAAAGAACAAAAATTAATTAAAGATCAAATTTTTACTTTTAATAATCCAGTAGCCGGAGCAATTAATATTAATGATAGAAGTGGTGTTTTAGTTTGCAATTCACCATATGATGTAGAGATGATGAGTATGTTAACTAGAGAAAAAAATCAAATTAATAAATTAGTTGATTTTCCTTTAAATTCTAAAGCCTTGCATACTACTAACGGATTAAATTTTGTTTTAAAAGAATATGTTGAAAATGGAATGCTTAAAAAAGTTAATGGCTCTAAAAAGATGAAAGATGGCTCAGATGATATGTTGATTGTTAAAGTTGAATCAAATGGAAAAGAGAAAATAGTTCAGTTAAGTGGTGGTAAAGGTTTTGAGGGTAAAAAAGAAGAGTTTATTCTTGAAGGAATAAATTTTTCATTATCCTACGGTTCCAAGTATTATAAAACACCTTTTAGTTTATATTTAAGAGATTTTCAACTAGAAAGATACCCAGGCTCGGAAAGTCCTAGTTCATATGCTGCAGAGGTGACAATTTTAGATAAGAAAAAAAAATATGATCAAGATTTTAAGAATATTTCTAAAGAAAATTTAGATAAATTCGTTAAGAATAATCAATATACAAAAACTGATTATAGAATATACATGAACAACGTATTGCAATATAAAGGATTTAGATTTTTTCAATCTTCATATGATAAAGATGAAAAAGGTACTATCTTATCTGTTAACCATGATTGGTGGGGAACGATCATTACCTATATTGGATATTTTTTACTTTTTTTAGGTTTTATTCTTGTTCTTTTTGCAAAGAATTCGAGATTTAGTCTTTTGAGAAAACAACTTCAAAAATTAAATATTAAAAATCCACTAATTTTTATTTTGTTATTCACATGCTTTAAAGCTGATGCTCATCAGCCTGTAGCATTAGATCATGCTAATAAATTTCAACAATTAGTTATACAAGATAATGGGGGTAGATTAAAACCAGTAAATACTCTTTGTTCAGAATATCTTAGAAAAATTACTGGAAAAGATAAGTATGATAATTTAACATCTACTCAAGCAATTTTAGGTATGATGAGTAGGCCAAAGTACTGGAGCAATGTTAATTTAATTAAAGTTTCATCTAAGAAACTGAGAACTTTGCTTGCAGTATCAGATCTTAATTCTCGATCAACTTTATTAAAAATTACTGATTTTTTCAACTCTGATGGAGACTATATAATTTTAAATGATGTTGAATCAGCATATGCAATGCCTGTTGAAGATCGCTCACAATTTGAAAAAGATATAATTAGAGTTGATGAAAGAATTAATATTTGTTTTATGATTTTCAATGGTGGTATTTTCAGATTTTTTCCTGTCCCTGATGATGAAAATAATACTTGGGTATCATCCCTGCAATCTAATTTTTTTTCTGGTAAGGATTCTTTGTTTGTCGCAACAATAATGCCATTATATTTTAACACTCTGAAAGAAAGTCTTGAAACAAATCAATGGAATTATACTGATACAATTGTTCAGTTTATTAATAAGTTTCAAGTTAGATATGGTACTGAAGTATTACCATCAAAAGCAAAAGTAGATCTTGAAATTATTTATAATCAGTCCAAAATATTTTCACGTTTATTTATTTACTATTTTACCTTCGGTTTTTTACTTCTTATATTCTCTATTTTACAAATTTTTAATAACTCAAAATTGTTAAGCAAGTTAGTAAAGCTAGTAAGCTTTTTTATAATGTTTGGTTTTATTTTACACACTGGAGGCCTTATTGTCAGATGGATTATTTCAAATCATGCTCCCTGGAGTAATGGATATGAGTCTATGATTTATATTGCCTGGGCTACAATGCTATCTGGTTGGATATTTAACAAAAGATCTATGTTGCCACTAACAGCAACTGCAATTGTTTCAGCTTTAATTTTAATGGTTGCTCATCTTAATTGGCTTGATCCGACAATAACAAATTT
>MDSV01075336.1_pt1 | contig 17751 bp, 18 predicted proteins | sample 810851 | NCBI WGS metagenome assembly MDSV01 (sample SAMN05326640, study PRJNA326480) | marine metagenome | isolation source: seawater | place: Atlantic Ocean: North East | collected 2012 | reverse complement strand
TGCATTAATTGAATCTTTGACTGTTTTTAAGTCTTTAATAATAAATTGATGAGGAAGCTTTGTTTGATCAATTATTTTTACTACATTATTTTCAAACCAAATTGTGCGGTATTCTTTACCTTCAATTTTCATTTTTTTAAAACTCTACCTGCTATGTATTTTAACTTTTTTATTGTACTTTTAGTTTGATGTTTTCGAGGTGTAATTATTGCAGTATCTAGACATTCATTTGCGGGGTCTCCTTTAGTATTAAAAGACTCAAATGTTTTTATTATCTCTATAATCATATTTTGAGCATTTGAAGCATTTTGCTTTAAAGTTTTGATAACTGTTGGTACATCAACCACATCATGATCAGGGTGCCAACAATCAAAATCGGTTACCATTGCGACTGTGCAATATCTGATCTCAGCTTCTCTAGCTAATTTTGCTTCTGGCATATTAGTCATTCCTATTATATCAGCTTTCCAAGATCTATACATTTTAGATTCTGCTAAACTTGAAAATTGTGGACCCTCCATTACTAAATATGTTCCTCCAAGCTGATATGGAATTTGACATTTTACTAAAGCAGATTCACAACATTTCATTAAACCTGGGCTAGTAGGTTTTGCCATCGAAACGTGGGCTACAATTTCTTTATCAAAAAAAGTTTTGTTTCTTGCAAAAGTTCTGTCTATAAATTGATCTACAACAACAAAAGATCCCGGAGTTAAATGTTCTTGAAGGGAACCCACAGCCGAAACTGATACAATATCAGTAACTCCCATTTTTTTTAAAGCCTCTATATTTGCCCTAAAATTAATCTTCGACGGACTAATTTTATGACCCCTATTATGTCTTGGAAGAAAATAAACCTGTTTTCTATTTAGAGTGGCTGAAAGGATTCTGTCAGACGGGTCGCCCCAAGCGGTATTTACCTTTTTCCATTTAACATTTTCTAAACCATCAATTTGGTAAAGTCCGCTTCCACCTATTATCCCTAGAATTCTTTTCATAATTCAATTTAATTATTGATTTATATTTCTTTTTATAATTAATTTAAACAAAATGCTATTTAAGATTTCAAAAAAAACTGAAACTTCATTACATAAACGTAAATCTTTTTGGTCTACATTTAAAAACGCTTATTTAAGAAGGAAAGATTTAAGAAAATTTTGGAGCACGTTAAATAAAAAAAATATACCTCCTGAATTAGTTGAGATCACTGAATTATTTATCAAATCTGAAAGTTATAATTGGACTTCAAAATTTTGGAGGCATAATATCATCAACCATTATAGCTACATTAATAGCTTAGATAATAATATTGATCCATTACACACTATATTAAGAACGGACTATTCGGGTTTGACTTTTTTAGACGAATTTTCAATTGACGATAATCTTAAAAATAATCAGAGCTTATCTGAATTTAAAAATCATTATTTAAACAAATACCCTGAAGTTATAAATACTTTTCATGAAGGGATATCACAGCAAAAATCTATAGATCATAATATTGCGTTAATAAACTTATACGAAAAAATAAAATCAGAGAAATTTAAAGAAGATTATGAAAAAATTGAAAAAGGAATCTACAAAAAATATAATCCGTGTATAGAAATAGAGAAAACTTTGTTATCACAACATTTGTTAATTTCATTAACTGAATACTACAAAATAAAAAAACTTTTTAGCGATAGTAAAAAAAAAATGAATTTTCTCGAATTGGGTGCGGGTTATGGTAGAACAGCAAATCTAATACTTTCAATGGAAAAAAATTGTAAATACGTAATAGCCGATCTTCCAGCCTCAATATATTTTTCTCTAAAAAATTTAAGAGAATTCTTCAAACATAAAAAAATAGCAACAGCTTTTAATATTAACAATCAAAATGATATCCGGAAAGCTTTTGATAATAATGATGTTTTATTTATTTTCCCTCATCAATTAAATCTTCTTGATAATAAAATTTTTGATATTAGTATTTCTATAGGAAATTTATGTGAAATGGAAAAAGCACAAATTAAAAAATATATGGAAATTTTCGAAAAAAAGTCTAATTTTCTATATTTTAAAGTATGGGAAATTTCTGGACTTCCTTATTCATTTTACCAATATTATTCAATACATAATAGTCAAGACTATGAGATCAAAAAAAAATGGAAAGAACATTTTAAAAGTAGATGTTTAATGCCTAACAATCAATTTGATTTAGGTTATGAATTTTAATTAATATTTATGGATTTAAAAAAATATATTAGATCAATACCTAATTACCCTAAAAAGGGAATTTTATTTAGAGATATAACCACTTTAATCAAAAACCCTAAAGCATTTAAGTATTCGGTAGACAAAATAGTTGAAATATCCAAAAAAGTTCAATTTGACAAAGTTTCTGCTATTGAGTCTAGAGGATTTGTATTTGCATCAGCTGTTTCATATATACTTGATAAACCTTTAGTTCTTTTAAGAAAAAAGAATAAATTACCTGCTGAAAGACACTCAGTTGATTTTAAACTAGAATATGGTGAGGCTACTATAGAAGTTCATAAAGACTCTATAAACAAAGATGAAAAAATTTTAGTAATAGATGATTTAATTGCCACTGGAGGAACAGCGGAAGCAGCTGCGAAGCTAATTGAAATATCGGGAGGATCCGTTGCGGGTTTCATTTTTGTTATTAATCTATTTGATTTGCCCGGTAATGATCTTCTTAAGAAAAAATCGTATTTTACTCAAAGTTTAATTGAGTTTCCTGGACACTAAATTTCTTTTTTTGTCCAAGTTTCAGGTGTTAGTTTATTATCAATTTCAATATTAATGTGATACTCAAATGATTTTACACCTCTCTTCTTTATGTATTCAAAAGTTTTTTCAATACCTTCTTTCAAGGAAGTTTTTGTTTTGTAATTTAATAGCTTTCGTGCCTTATCGGCAGAGCAAATTGCATGTTTAACCTCTTGAGGCCTATCTTTTTTGTAAATTGGCGGTAAATTTACGCCAGTAATATTTGAGCATAACTCAGCAACTTTATTTATAGTAACAAACTCTTCATCAGGTCCAATGTTAATTATTTGTTTGTTTAATTTTTTTTCATCAATCATTGGTATTAAGCAAGATAAACAATCGTCAATATATGAGAAACATCTTGTTTGTTTTCCATCGCCGTAAATTATTGGAGCTTTACCTTGAAGCATTCTATTTATCATAATTGAAACAACGTTTCTAAATGGGTCATCATATTTTTGTCTAGGACCTATTATATTATGTGGAACTGCTATCACCCACTCTATTTCATTTAACTCACATAAGTTTATTAGGACTTGCTCAGAAGCAACTTTTGAGATTGCATATGGATCAACAGGTTTTGGTTTCATATTTTCTGTGAACGGATAATCTTGAGATCCATATCTTGCCATTGAAGAGCAAAAGACTATTCTTTTAACTTGTTCATTTACAGCGGCCGAAAATATTGAAACAGATGCTAAGTAATTATTTTTAGTAATTTCATAAGGAGAAAAAACTGATAAACCCTCATGGGCAGTTGCTGCACAATGATAAACTACTTGCACACCTTTCATAATTTTTTTAATTTTTTCAAAATCACAACAGTCAGTGTTGTGGAACTCTATGTTTTCTGGAATATTGTCTTTATATCCCCCAATCATGTTATCAATACCAACAACAGTGTGACCTAATAATGATAGCTTTTCAGCTAGGTGTGAACCAAGGAAACCTGCTACTCCAGTCACAAGAACTTTATATTGATTATTTTTCACTGAAAAACATTTATATTTTTAATTAGTATAAATCAACTTTAATATATATTCGGTCTATACCAAGACTTTCTAAGTAAAATTGAATTTAATATACCTTGAAATCTACAATAATAAATATCTTTTTTTATATTGTTTGAGGTCAACTTAAAAAAAATCGTTTTAAACATAGCTGAAAAAAATTTCGGTAAAATTTTAATTATAGCTATAGGATAACCATAATGTTTCTTATGAAAATAAAATGAAGACCACATCCAATGCCAGTTTCTAGATTTTTCCATTTCAAAATTTATAGAATCTTCATGCGAAGTGCCACCTTCATGTTTAATTTTAATTTTTGTATCCAAAAGAATTTTTTTATTATTCAAAATAAGTCTTTTACATAAATCAATTTCCTCAAAATAGATAAAAAAATTTTCGTCAAAAAAACCAATTTCCTCAAAATGAATTAAATTTAAAAACATTGCAAAACCTTTGACATTTTTTACCTCAAAGACACCATCTTTAATTTCATTGGAAACATCAAGACGAGCTTCTTGAATATATGGCGCTATAATAGCAAAGTCAGGATTAGCTAAGGCTGTTAAAAAAAAATTATTAATTGTTTCGTCTAGTACTTCTGCATCTGGGTTGATGATTAAAGCATATTTCGTTTTTACTAGTGAAAGGCCTAAATTATTGCCTTTTGCGTATCCTAAGTTTTTTTCAGATAAAATACATTCAAGGTTTGTGTAATTTTTTTCTAATTTATTTTTTAATTTTTTATCATTAGAATTTTCTATAACAATTATTTTAATATCTTTACCTAGTGATTTTATACAATTTTGTATCTTATTTTCACTTTTAAATGATGTGATCACAGCTGTTATATCTTTATTGATCATTTTTATGTGTTAATAATTGATTTTATAAAATAATTCTTTATTTTAACACAATTACACTAAATATTCTTTATTCAAATATGAAAAAAATTATAGTAACAGGTGGATGTGGCTTTATTGGTAGTAATTTAGTCAATTATTTAATAAAAAAAAATTATTTTGTAATTAACATTGATAAATTAACTTATTCGTCCAATTTATACAAAAAAGAATATCTCCCAAAAAATAAATACAAATTTTTTAAAATTGATATTAATAATCGAAAAAAACTTAATAGCGTAATCCGAAAATATAAGCCAATATGTATTTTTAATCTTGCTGCTGAAACTCATGTTGATAGATCGATAGACTCTCCTCATCAATTTATACAATCTAATATTTTAGGAGTATTTAATATTTTAGAAATAATAAGAAATTTCAATAAAAAAAAAAAGAAAATTAAATTAGTTCATGTTTCGACTGATGAAGTTTATGGAGATATAAAAAACAAAAGATCCGATGAAAAATTTCCGTATAATCCGAGTTCACCATACTCTGCTTCAAAAGCAAGCGCTGATCATTTAATTAAATCATATGTTCGAACTTATAAATTACCAGCCATAATATCAAACTGTTGTAATAATTTTGGACCTTATCAATTTCCTGAAAAACTCATTCCAAAAATGATTTCAAATATTTTATCAAATAAACCTTTGCCTATATATGCCAAGGGTTTAAATTCCAGAGAGTGGATTTATGTTAATGATCATTGCGAAGCCTTATATAGAATTTTTAAGAAAGGTACAGCTGGAGAAAGTTACAACGTTGGATCAGGTTTTAATCAAAAAAACATACAAATAGTAAAAATTATTTTAAGTATTTTTAAAGAAAGAGGCTTTAAGATAGGTAAAAAAACTAAAATAAAGTTTGTAAAAGATAGACCAGGACATGATTTTAGATATGCTTTGGATAGTAAGAAAATATATAGAAAGTTAAAATGGAAACCAACTACAAAACTTTTTAGAGGGTTAGAACTGACTGTAGATTGGTATTTAAATAATAAAAAATTTATAACTTCTATATCTAAAAATCTTTATGATAAAAGGTTAGGATTAAAATTATGATAAAAAAAGGAATAATTTTAGCTGGAGGCCTTGGTACTCGAATGAGTCCTATTACAAAATCAGTTAACAAACAGTTACTACCAATCTACGATAAGCCTTTAATTTACTATCCGCTATCTATACTTATGCTTGCTGGTATAAAGAATATTTTAATTATAGTTAATAAAGGTCAAGTTGGTCAATTTAAGAAGATTTTAAAAAATGGAGAAAACTTCGGTGTTAAGATTCAGTATAAAGAACAAAAGCATCCCAACGGATTACCAGAAGCTTTCATTTTGGGAGAAAAATTCATCGATAATGATAATATTGCTTTAATTTTAGGAGATAATTTTTTTTACGCACAAAGTCTTACAAAAACCCTGCAAAAAGCTGCAAAACTTAAATCTGGTGCTAAAGTATTTTTACATCCAGTAAAAAATCCAAAACTTTATGGAATAGCTACGATTAAAAATAAAAAGATAATTCATTTAAAAGAAAAGCCGTTGGTATCTAAATCTAACTTAGCAGTAACAGGTTTGTACTTTTTTGATAAAAATGTTGTCAAACTAAGTAAGACGCTAAAACCTTCGAAAAGAAAAGAATTAGAAATTATTGATCTTTTGAATATTTATAAGAAGAGAAATAAACTAAATTCTGAATTCCTCGGAAGAGGCGGCGCTTGGCTAGATGCTGGATCTATAGATGACTATTATGACACTACTTCTTTTGTTTCGGCAGTTGAAAAAAGGCAAGGCTTAAAAATTGCTTGTCTTGAAGAAATAGCATTAAGTCGAAAATGGATTAAATTAAAAGATCTTAAAGAAAGTATAAAATTTTATGGTAATTGTGATTATTCAAGATATCTAAAAAAATTGTTATCTTAAATGACTGCTAATATCATGGAATAAAATTGGTAATTCTTTATATTTGGTATTTTTTTTAAACCAATAAGACATAAATCTTTCAGCTAAAAAACCATAAATCCTAGTTAACCCATATCCTTTTAAATCTTTAAAACCAAACAATCTTTCACAATTTTCTAACCAGGGAAAAATTTCATCATAATAGGATTTTAATATTTTTTTTGATTTACATATAAACATATTGTGTGGATTAAAAGAAACTTCAGTATTAACAAATTTCCTAAAATCTTCTCTGTTTTCATCATTTAAAAGGTCGATTGCTCTATCTAAATTTTTTCTTCCATGCATTAAATCGAAGTGAAACTTGATATTTCTTGCTTTTTTACTAAATAATATTTTAGGATTTAATAATATTAATGGAAAACCTTTTTTTATGAACTTCATAGTTTTTCTACTATTCACATAAAATGGATTTCCTAAAATAGATTCATAATTTTCTAATTCAATTGGAATATCACTCAAAACCTTCTCTTTTAGGTTTTTGGGATTAAGTTCATCATTTGGAGTAAAGCTTAAAGACCAAAATTTTCTATATTGACAAAAACCAATCCACTTTTGATCGATTTTTTCTAAATAATTTTTCCATAGCCAATAATGAAAGGTATATTCACCATAATATTTATTTTTGTATGAAATATTATCTCCGGTTTTATCGCTCAAACAGCCAGAGGGGAAAAAATTTTCACCAAGGCCAACGGGAGTATAATCTAGATTTTTTATAAATTGTGTGTGACTTGGTTCAAGAGTTAAGCAAAACATTTCTAAATTGTCGGTTTTCATAATTATTTTAGTCTCGGTCTAAATGATGATCTTTTTAAAAAGATTGAATTTATTAATCCCGATAAACTTGCAATATGTAACTTTACTTCTAAAAAATTTACTTTTAGTAAAGAAAAAATCATACCATATAGACCTTGAAATATATTAGGTAAAACTTTTCTTAAAGCGTAAAAATAATTATAATTTTTTTTAAAAAAGTAAAATTTTGACCAGCTAAAATGCCAATTTCTATTATAAAGAATCTCTTCTTTAAATATCTTGTTTGAAGAACTCGTGCCTTTATGTTCAAATTTTAAGTTTTTTATTACATATAAATTTCGATTTTTTTTCACTAAATTTTTACACAAATCTGTTGTTTCAAAATACATAAAATAATTCTCGTCGAGAACTTTGCTGTTTCTAAATTTGCGTTTATTTAAAATACAAAAGCACCAATCTAGCTCTTTTACATTTTGAATAACAAAATTATTAATCTTATTGAAAGTTGTTTTGTTTTTTGAGAAGGGTTCATAATTCTTATAAATTTTTTGATTTTTATATTCAGGTGCAATTAAGTAAAAGTCTTTAAATCTTTTAATTATTTTTTCTAGATTTTTAATCAATTTTTTATTAATTAAAACATCTGGGGTTAAAGTTAAAACAATTTGATTTTTACATTCTTTTAAAGCTTTATTAAAAGCTTTTGCGTATCCTAAGTTTTCTTGAGGGATAATTACTTTGGTATTTTTAAATTTATTTTGAAATTTCTTTTTTGTTAATAGAGATCCCGAGTTTTCCACTATTATAATTTGATATTTTTTTGGAATTTTCAATAAAAGATTATTTAATAAATGATCACTTTTGAATGTTATTATTATAACTGATAATTTCATAGTTTGATGGTAGCGAGGGGCGGATTCGAACCGCCGACCCCAGGCTTATGAGTCCTGTGCTCTAACCAACTGAGCTACCTCGCCAAATCTACACCTTTATATTATATTTCATGATCTGTTCAATAAAGTTTTTAAAATCTACTCATTAAAAGAGAAAAATAAATCTTCTTTGTAGGGATTATTTGGAAAATCCAGGTCTTTTATAGGAAATTTTTTTACATAATCTTGAGAGAAATTATTAGAGTCTTTGTTAATTAATGTCATCTCTAATGCTATAGGTAAACCTGACAATAATTTTTCACAATGATTGTTTCCATGTATATGAATAATATCAAAGTATTGTTGAATTTTTTTTACTGATTTTAAGAAAAGTTCCTCATTCTTATCGAGCCAATGGTATTCCATAATTAACATTGTTATTCTTGATCTATTTTCAACTATTTGATCAATTAGATTAAATTCATATCCTTCGATATCTATTTTTAAAATTATTTTTTCATTATTTAATATTCTTAATAAGACTTTATCTAAGTCAGTATCGTTTTTATTTTTTATAGGATAAGTAATTTTTTCAGGGTAAAATTTTAAACAGCTTAAATTAAGAAAATCTGAGTAATTTTTATACAACAAATATCTTGCTTTTAAATCTTTAAATTTGCATCTTAAAGTTACAAATCTTTTTAAGTATTTCAAAATACTCTTAATATAAGTAATTTTACTAACTTGAAAATCATACATGTGAATTTTTACATCTTTATTAATTTTTAAATAATCAAGTTCAAAAGACCAATCAGAACCTAATCCAAAACTAACTAGAGTATTTGTATTTTGAATAATTTTTTTATCAACAACGTATCCCCCATCAGCTTTTCTCCCAAGTCTAATTAAGTTAGGAGTTTTTAAGGGTTTTAGAAAATTATATTTCTTATCCATTGAAAAATATTTTATATATTTTCTTTTCCTTTAAAAGGATAAAAGTAGATATTCAACCAATTATTCGATTATATAAAAGCAATAAATTAAGTGACTTATGAAAATTGATTTGATAGTAATTCAATAATAATTATGGATGAATTAAAATCATTAATACTTCTTGTTTCTAGTGGACTAATAATTAGATACTCTTTGACACTTACTGGCCAAGCTTGGGCTAAATCTCATGCTCAAACTGTGGCTTTTATGATATTGCCAATAATTACTTACGTTATTACAAAAACGATTGCAGGCAATATTGCTCTCTCCTTAGGAATGATTGGTGCACTATCGATTGTTAGATTTCGACATCCAGTAAAAAGTGCTTTAGAATTAATTATGTATTTCGATCTTATCACTATTGGCATTGCAACTAGTGTAAGAACGAAATGGGCTGTTCAACTCGTTATATGTACAGTAATAATTATTTTTTTAGTTAAAATTATTCAAAATATCTTAAGCAAATCGGGGATTTCATTTTACAACATGTCTTTCAACGAGGGCAATACTGCTAATACTATTGAAATAGTTTCTAAAGAAAAAATAGAATTTATTGAAAGAAATGAATTTATTATGAGCTCTTTAAACGATAAAAATAATAATGAATTTATTTATAGGTTATCTTTCAGTAATAAAAAAGAATTACAAGAATTTAAATCAAAATTAGATAAAGAAAAAAACATCGAAAGAGTAAATGTAATATATAATTAAGTTATGAAAAAGATTGTATTTTTTTTTTCCTTAATTTCAATCGTAACTTTTAATGTAGAAGCAAATACAAATTTAAATGAAAAAAAAATTATAGGCTGCGATTATATTGTTAGTGAAAAAAATTTAGAAAATAATAATAATATAAAAATTGAAAATATTAATATTGATGTTCACAAATATAGAAATTGGATTGTAAATAGTGTAAGAATAATAACGAGCCGGTCCCGTTACGTTTCTGATAGATATAAACAAAGATTTAAAGCAGATATTTTAGTAAATTTTGAAGATGGTTCCTCGTGTAATTTTGCGGGTAGGATAAGACATCACGGAGATGAAAAAGATCATATTAGTTTAAATGGAAATACAATTATACAAAGTATCGATGTTCATTTAGATGATGGAAATATTAGAGGGATCACCAAATTTAAACTTCTCAGACCTAACACAAGAGGAAAACTAGAAGATGAAGTTTTTCAAACAGAATTACTCAGAAACTTAGATTTTTTAGCACCAAGAACTATTAAAGTTAATGCGAGAATTAATGAGGCAAATTCTATTATGATCTTCCAGGAAAAAGCATCAAAAGAAATGTTAGAATTTAATAAAAGAAGAGAAGGTCCAATATTTGAAGGTGATGAAAGATTCTTTTTTAAAACAGTAGAAAAATTACCATCCAATCAAAAGAGTAATTGGGATATAGGCGTTGTTCGCTTAATGAACAATAGCGTAAAGCATCTACTAGCTCGCCAAGTTAACACTAATATTATACCAAAAAGTTATGGATTGAAAAAAATGTCTTTTAACTCCTCTACAAATTTAAATTTAATTTACTTATATTATTCAAATAAATTTCAAGATGGGAAAAACAATTTTAATTACTTTGATTACGATTTAGATAATACTTTATTAGCCATGTTTAATCCTAAAAATATACTTAAGCTTGACACGTATAATTTGTTAATGCAGTCAACTAATAGCCAACATGGTTTGGCAGCAAATAATAGAAAATTCTTTTGGAACTCATTAGAAAATTATTTTGAACCAATAAATTATGATTCAAATCCTAACATAGATTTAAAAAGACCAACAACTACAACCGCAATTTATAGGTTGCCAATTTCTGAAAATTTCCTAAGTGCGTTTATTGCGCTCGAAAATAAACTACTTAATTTAGATCTGAAAAGAATAAGTAAAAATTTAAAAAATGCAGGAATTTTAATGTCTGAAAAAGATGTTTCTTTTAAAATAAAAAAGATACTAAACAATCTAAATGTAATTAAGATTAATTATCTAAATATTGATAATGAAGACCTATTGGAACACAATAAATTTAAACCCCTGGATGATTTATTAAGTAGATTTAATGAAACTTTAAATAAAGTAGAGCCTGACGTTTTTTTAGTAAAGATTAATGAAGCAAACGGAAACTTACAAAGATGTAAAATATTTTTAAAAGATTGCAAAGATTATGATTTTACTCAAGAAAATTTAACAGACTTGCTTGAAGGAGAGCTTGTTTTAAATGAAAAAATGTATCAATTTTTGGGCAAAAGTTTTAATTTTGACAATATTAAGAAAGACAGAAATTTTAACAAAATTAAATTTAAAGACTCCAGCATTTTTTTTGAAGATGGGATTACCATTAGCTTAGATGAAGAAAAAAATTATTTAGAAATACAGCAAACTATAACTGGTTCTCGAGTTTATATAATGAATGGCATCTTGTCAGATTTAAAGATAAAAATTTTTAATAAAAACTACCCAATAAACTCTGTTCCAAAAAATTTTCCTAATGACAGTAATGGACTAACAGGATGTTTATCATTAATTAATTTAGAGGTTAGAAATATTGATTTAGAATCAGAAAATTCAAGTTGTGAAGATGCAATTAATTTAGTCAATGTAAGGGGATCTGTAAATGATGTTATTATAAAAAATTCTTATAGTGACGGTCTCGATGTCGATTTTTCAAAAGTAGAAATTAAAAACTTAAATATACAAAATTCAAAAAACGACTGTGTAGATTTTTCCTCAGGTAATTACAAATTGGGTAAATCAAAATTATATAATTGTGGGGACAAAGCACTTTCTGTTGGAGAAGGTTCTAAACTTAGTCTGGAATATTTTAATGCCTCAAACTCTGATATAGGAATCGCATCAAAAGATAGTTCAATTGTAAAATCAAATATTTTAGAAATTAATAATGTTAACACATGTGTGTCTGCCTATAAAAAAAAACAAGAATTTAATGGGGGTATCATAAATATTAATGAAAGTTTTAATTGTGATAACTTTGTAACAAAAGAGAAAATTGATAAATATTCTATTATCAACAATTTGACTGAAAAAAAAATATGAGTTTTAGAAAAGAAGAAAAGCTTTACATAAAGTCTGATCATATTTTTGAGTTCAAAAAGTTTTTAGAACGTCGTTCTGTGAAGAATTTATATAAGCCTAGAAAAATAAAAAGTTTATATTTTGATAATTTAAATTTCGATATGTATAACGATTCTATAGAAGGTGTAGTGCCAAGGAAAAAAATTAGAATTAGAGAGTATCCTGAAACGGATGACAAGAAATTTTATTTAGAGGTAAAACATTCCTCTGTTGAAGGAAGATTTAAAACAAGAAAAGTTATTGAAAAAGAAAAAATTGAATTTTTTAAAAAAGCTGGTTTTTTTGATGATAGATATGGAACTTGTTTACCTAACTACTACGTTACTTATGACAGAGAATATTTGTTAATGAATGATGTTAGAATATCTATAGATACAAATCTTCTTTATCAAGATTTCAAATCTAATTTAGAATATGATGACAAAAATTGTATAGTTGAACTAAAAACTTCAATTAACAAAGATCAGGACGAATTAATAAACGATTTTCCATTTCAAAGAATACGTTTTTCAAAATATTGTTACGCTGTTGAGTGCTTACATTATAAATGATTTAATATCTCCTTAAAATCAACTCTAATAAAACCTAATTGGTTATTTTGTTTAAATTTTTCAGGAACTTTAGCAACAGCTGAATAGTTTAATTTACATTTTCTCGAAAGATTTCCGTACATCATGCCGGCAGTAGAGGGTTTAAGTTCTATAATTTTTGCACCAGGTTTACAAAAGGCTAAATTTGCAAATCCTCCTCCGTGTAACCCAATTATAGTGTCGGCATTATTAAAAATTTCTATTTGTTTTTTAAAAGTTAAATCTCCTAATTTGACACTTTTTATACCGATATCATTTAATTTATATTTAATCTCCTCATCATTAATTATTTTTCTCATTTGGCTTTGATTAGAAGTAGCATCACCTCTATCTATATAAATTTTTTTTGGTAAATTTGTATTTTCATCTATTTTAATTTCTTTTAAAAAAATATCTCTTAACCATTGTACTATCCATAATGGAACATTTTGAATTTCTTCAGTTGCATTATTCTCAATAACGTATGGATGATCAGTTGTAATTATTTCCTTACAGGATATATGTCTATATTTAAGACTGGATAATCTTTTTAGTTTTGGAATCTTTAAAAAGTCTAAGGTTTCTTGCTGATATTTTTTACCAAGGTTAGGAAATAAAAAATAATCAATTTCTTTAATATCAATTAAATTTGATAATATTTTAAATCTAGGCAAAACATCAAACATCCAATGCCAATAATTGTAATTTCCTGCTCCTCCTGTTAGCAGAGAAAAAAGTCGATTTTTAATATTTTTTTTTAATCTTGGTGTGCCTTTTCTAAAAACAATATTTTTTTCTATACTGTCAAATTTTACATTTCTAATCTGAAATGAAGGTCCCTCAATAATTTTATTTTTTTGAATGACGGCAGTATCATTAACTGTATCTGTATAAATTCTAGCATTCTTATTAAAATATACTTTGTAGTTTAGATCTTCAATTTTTGATATTTCAAAACGTGACTGATTATCTGAACCAACTTTAATATAGTTGTCAATTTTTCCGTAAATTATTTTGAAAAAACCATAAGAAAAAAATTTAAACGAAGATTGTAATTTTTTTTTTATGTTTTTAATCAATTTTATGTCGCTTTTGTTTCTGAGTACAACTTTTTAAAAAAATTTTCAAAATGTATTTGATGATAAAAGTCGTACGCTTTTTCACCAATGGGAAATATTACTGGAAAATTTGGACAAGCTTCTAGTAAACGTGGAGTTTTTAAAGCTTCAGCAATTGAATATGCAAAACATTCATTGCCGATAAAGAGCCTACACGACTTAATAATTTGAGCTAATTCAAGAAAATTTTTACAGTCATAAAATTCTAAATGTTTAATTGTTTTTTTTAAATCTTCAAATTCACTTTGAATACCTACACAGATAATTTTTTCTTTGATTTCGTTTAAAAAATTATAATTTATAAAATCATTTCTGTACCTAGGTGATCTTACTATTAAAATATTATTTTTAATTTTACTATGATTTTCAACATTCATATATGGTAAATTCATATCTATTGGAACACCGGTTAAATGCATATACCATCGAGTAGAATGAAATTTAATATCAATAGGCACCTCTCTAAATAAATCTAGATCAATATCAATATTTTGATTTTCATAAATATTAGCCTCATTTATAAATTTTTGACTTTTAATTAAAGGTAAAAACAAATTAACTATCCTTTTATCTAGGTAGACTTCACCTGACGGGTGGTTATCATATTTAACAAGCATTTTTTTATTAATGTTTATATACAAATTGCATTTATGATTTTTTGATAATTCCTTAATAAGAGGAAGTGAGTAAATTATATCTCCAAGATGTCCGGAGTGTAAAAAGTTTATTACATTTTGGTTTTCAATTACTTTTCTGTAATTTTTTATTTTATCGATAATTTTAGAATTGTAATAACTTAGATTAATTCTTTTTTTTTCAGAATTTTTTAAATCTTGGTATTTTTTGTTATCAAATAGCTTATATAAAAATTTTTTTAAATTTGTCATTGCTTATAAAGTTAATTCAATTTTCCTTTATTTTCTCAAATTTTTTGTACAATTTAAATAATAGTTGTTTTTTTTGGTTAATAGTATAATCAATTTTAAAAGTGTTTAAATTTAGAATTAAGCATTAAATAACTAAACAAATGACTAAAAAAGCTATTATCACAGGTATTACAGGTCAGGATGGTTCGTACCTAACAGAATTTTTACTAAAAAAAAGATATAAGGTCCATGGAATCGTGAGACGAGTAGCGTTGGAAGATGGAAATCATAGGCTGTGGAGATTAAGACATCTCTTAGATAAAATTACTTTACACCCAGCATCACTAGAAAGTTATGCAAGTCTAGTGAAAATAATTACAAGAGTAAAACCAGATGAAGTTTATCACTTAGGTGCACAAAGCTATGTTGATTATTCTTTTAAGGATGAATTTTCAACTTTGAATACCAATATTAATGGCACCCATTATATATTATCAGCAATAAAAGAATTTTCTCCTAAAACAAAATTTTATTTTGCTGGTTCATCTGAAATGTTTGGTAAAGTAAGGGAAGTTCCACAGTCTGAAAAAACTCCTTTTTATCCTAGGTCAGTGTATGGTATTTCAAAAGTAGCCGGGTATGATCTAACAAGAAATTATAGAGAGGCTTATAATATGTTTTGTTGTAGCGGAATATTATTCAATCATGAGTCACCTAGAAGAGGATTTGAATTTGTAACTAGAAAAATAACTCATGCTGTTGCTAGAATAAAATTAGGTTTGCAAAATCATTTAGAACTAGGAAATATGGAAGCTAAACGAGATTGGGGTCACGCAGAAGACTACGTTAGAGCAATGTGGTTAATGCTTAATCAAAGAGAGCCGAAAGATTATGTTATAAGCACTGGAAAACAATATTCAGTTAGAGATTTTGCAAAGTTAGCTTTTGAACAAGTAGGTCTTAATTATAAAGATTATGTGAGAATACAGAAGAGACTTTATAGACCGTCAGAGGTAAGAAGTTTATTAGGTAATAGCAGTAAGGCTAGAAAAGAATTGAAATGGAAACCCAAATTTACTTTCAAACAACTTGTTTCAGATATGGTAAAATCTGATTTAGAGTTTGTGGAACATGAAGGATATTAAATATATCTTATCTTTTTTAATTTAAACAACTTTAAATTATCTACCTTCTAATAGATTATAGCGTCAGGATTATTCCGAAAACCGTCACTGCTGAAACTGCGGCAGCTCCTAAAATGATGCTACTTTTTCTCTCTTTTTTTTTGTCTTCGTTCATTTTAGTGACTAAATCATTTACGTTAACTCTTTTATTTAAAGCTTGTGGTGCTCTTATTTCAGAGTAATAGTTGCTCTCGTTTTCTTTAGGTTGTGCGCTCATACTTAAGGTTATTAAACCATAAAAATTAAAACAAATTAATATAATTTTAGTTCATACTGGGTGGATTACGTAAAAAAAACCTCATATTAAACGATTGTGAAAATTTTTAAGACCGGTTTGGGTTTAATTTGATAAGGCTTCTTTAGGGGGGAAGTATTTAATGTTAAAGGCTTTTGCAACCCCTTCGCAAGTAATTTTACCTTTAAATACATTTAAACCTGCTAAAAAATTTTTGTCTTCTAAAAGTGTTTTTTTATAACCTTTGTCGGCTATTTCAATTAATAAAGGCAAAGTAGCTTTATTTAAAGCCATTGTGGAAGTTCGAGGAACTCCACCAGGCATATTCGCAACACAATAATGTACCACTTCATCAACAATGTATGTTGGATTGGCATGTGTAGTTGGCTTACTAGTTTCTATACATCCTCCTTGATCTATGGCAACATCGACGACTACAGATCCTCTTTTCATAGATTTAATCATTTCTTTAGTAATTAACTTCGGTGCTTCAGCACCTGGGATTAAAACCCCGCCGATTAATAGGTCACATTCTGAAACAAGTTTTTTAAGATCTGTCTTATCGCTTTCTGCAGCAATAATTTTATCTCCAAACAATCCATGTAATTCTTTTAATCTATCTTTTGATTTATCTATCACATAAACTTTACCTTTCATTCCAGTGGCTATAATTGCTGCATTCTCTCCAACAACACCACCGCCTAATATGACTACATTTGCTGGTTCGACTCCGGGTGCTCCCCCTAATAATAATCCCCTTCCCTTCTGATTTTTTTCTAGTGAGTGTGCGCCAGCCTGAACTGACATTCTTCCTGCAACTGCACTCATGGGTGCTAATAAAGGAAGTCGGCCATTATCATCTGTGACTGTTTCATATGCAATACATATTGATTTAGATTTAATTAATCCCTCGGTTAATTCTTTTGCAGCTGCTAAATGTAAGTAAGTATAAATGATTTGATTTTCTCTGATCATTTTTACCTCGCTCATTTGAGGCTCTTTTACTTTAACAATTATTTCAGATCTTTTAAAAATTTCTTCGGCATTATCAATTATTTTACCCCCAGCATTTTTATAGTCTTCATTACTAAAACCTGCTTCAAATCCACCATTGCTTTGAATTAAAACTTCATGCCCTTTTTTTGTTAGAACCTTTACACTGTCGGGAGTTAAACCAATTCTATGCTCTTGCAGCTTTATTTCTTTTGGCACTCCGATGATCATTTATGATTTAGTGTAATTTGAAATACCAGTTCTTAATTTATCAATTATTTCATCGATATGTTTTTTTTCACAGATAAATTGCGGTGCAATAATTAAAGTATCACCAGTGTTTTTAAAATTTACACCAGCATCGTAACAATGTTTAAATGTTTGAAACCCAGCTTTTCCAGGTTTTT
>MDSV01246107.1_pt1 | contig 17754 bp, 18 predicted proteins | sample 810851 | NCBI WGS metagenome assembly MDSV01 (sample SAMN05326640, study PRJNA326480) | marine metagenome | isolation source: seawater | place: Atlantic Ocean: North East | collected 2012 | reverse complement strand
CAATTTCAAGATGATACTGAATTAAGAAAAAATTATATTGATAGAATTTATGATACCTATATTGATGAGGATGAATTACAGGAGTGTGATAAAAAAATATGTGAAATCGCAGACACTTTGGAACCAAGAAGTTATACCTCTAGGGAATTTATTCACGAAATGGGAAAATATTTAAAAAAAAATTCTAAGAAAAAAGATTCTTTAATTGAAACAGCTTACGATAACAATGTACCAATATTTTGCCCAGCATTTACAGATTCAAGTGCAGGTTTTGGATTAGTGATTCACCAAGAAAAAAACCCAAAAAAGCACATGACTATAGATTCTGTCAGAGAATTTCGTGAACTTACTGAAATAAAGATCAAGTCAAAAGGGTCTGGCTTATTTATGATTGGTGGTGGCGTTCCAAAAAACTTTGTTCAAGATACTGTAATTTGTGCAGAACTTTTAGGCAAAGAAGTTGATATGCATAAATATGCAGTTCAAATAACAGTCGCTGACTCTCGTGATGGGGCATGTAGTAGCTCTACTTTAAAAGAAGCAAGTTCTTGGGGTAAAGTTGATATAACAAAGGAACAAATGGTATTTGCAGAAGCAACAAGTGTATTACCTCTAATAGCTAGTGATGCTTATCACAAAGGTGAATGGAAAAATAGAAGTAGGAAAAATTTTACAAAAATTTTTAAGTGAACCTATCTAAGGAATGAAATATCTTTCAAATAAAAATGGATTTCTAGGAATTGATAATAAAGTCAGTTTTAAAGAAAAAGTTGTTGTAGTTCCCTTTGGCCTTGAGAAGACTGTAAGTTACGGAGGTGGAACAAAAAATGGTCCTAAAGAAATCATCAAAGCTTCACATCAGGTAGAGTTATATGACGAGGAACTAAATTGTGAACCCTATAAGAAAATTGGAATAAAAACTTTAAAACCTTTTAAAATTGATAAAAATATAAAAAAAGCGTTAAAAAAAATGTCAAATATTAATGAAGAAATTTTAAGTAAAAAACTTTTTCCACTGACACTTGGTGGAGAACATTCGATTACTCCAGGATGTATTGCTCCATTTGCTAAAAAATACAAAAAATTGTGTCTATTACATTTTGATGCGCATGCAGATTTAAGGGAAAGCTATAATGGTGAAAAATTTTCACATGCATCTGCAATTAAGAGATGTTTAGATTATAAAAATGTTTCTGTTATTTCTTTTGGTATAAGAAATATTTCTATAAATGAAATACCTTATTTGAAAAAAAATTCTTCAAGAATTAATATTTTTTGGGCAAAAAACAAAAAAAAATGGAATTTAAAAAAATTTAAAAAATTAATTAAAAATAAAACAGTCTACTTAACGTTTGATGTTGATGGACTAGATTCTAGCATAATGCCAGCCACAGGTACTCCTGAGCCTGGTGGATTGTTGTGGGATGAAACACTAAAAATAATTAAGATAGCTGCTGAAAATTCCAATATAGTAGGAGCAGATATAAATGAATTATCTCCGATAAAAGGATTTAATTCTTATAATTTTCTAGCTGCAAAGCTTGCATATAAAATAATTTCTTATTCTTTTAATTTGAATAAAAAATTAAATTACTATTAAGCTATTAGTCTGCCAACGAATTATAACTTGAGCACCTTTTGTTTTTTCACATTTTCCAAATATTACTTTTGCTTTCATGCGTTCCAAAAGCGTCTTTCCAATAAATGTACCTAAACCTAATCCGGATTTAGAATTAATTAATTTGTTTTTAGATCTTATATAAGGCTCACCTAAAATATTTATTATATCTTCCGAAAATCCAGGTCCATCATCACATACTTTAACTTCAGTAGTTTTATTATTGCTTTCTAAACTTATCTCTATTAGTGAATTACTATATTTTACTGCATTACCAATAAAATTTCTTAGTCCATAAGTTATTTCCAGAGTTTTTTCTATATTTGGATTTATATTATTTTTTTCTGTAAATAGTAATAATTTTTTCTCAGAAATTTCACTAAATGATCTAACAATTTCATTTAGTAGATTACCAATAGTTACATCTGTTAAAAATTTATCTTCACTGAGTTGATCTTTTGAAATATTTTTTAATATTTCTGAACATCTTTTAGTTTGAGATACAAGTAAACTTATGTCTTTTGAATACTGTGAATTTTTTCCAACATCTTTTTCTAATTCTTTTGCAATAACTGTAATAGTAGACAATGGTGTTCCTAAAGAGTGTGCAGCTGCAGCAGCTTGAAGACCTATTGATTCTAACTCATGTTCTTTAGCTAAAATTAATTCAAGTTTGTTCAACGCTTCAGTTCTTTTTCTAGATTCTAGCCCAAACCTTGTTCCAAAATATGTTAAAAAAATTAGTCCAATCGCTATGGCGATTGGTAAGGAGTATAAATAATAATTTGGTACATGGAAATGAAGATCTCCTGAATGTGGAAGTTCTTGGTAATCAATTGTTATAATAAATAATACTATTATTGTTGTTACAGAAAGATTTATTGTACTTTTTAAACTAAGAAACGTTGATGATACTATAGATGGAATAATAAGTAGAATTACGAAAGGATTCGTTATACCTCCCGTCATATATAATAATACTGATAATTGAATTAAATCATAAAATAAATAAAACGTTGAGGTAAAATTATTAAGCTGATTTTCCTTAAAGTTAAATTGTAAATAAAGATTGCTAAGAGTACCAATTAAAATAATAATTGAACAATATAAAATAGGTAGTTCAAACTTTAAATAAAAATATACAAAAGCAATTGTGCCAGATTGGCCAAATATAGCTATCCATCTTAATATAACTAAAGTTTTTTTATCTAATTTAATATTATCTTTTGAACTAAAAAATTCCGAAAATTTCATTCGAAAATTATATATCCAAATTTGAAACTTCTAAAGCTCGATTAATTATAAAATCTTTTCTAGGCGCCACTTCGTCACCCATTAAAATTTGTATTATATCTCTATCTTTTTTAGATTTTTCTTTAGTGTTATTTGAGTACTTAACTTGAAGTAAAGTACGTTTTTCAGGGTTTAAAGTTGTATCCCATAATTCTTCAGGATTCATTTCACCTAATCCCTTAAATCTTTGAAGTTTTAATTTGCTCTTTTCATCCTCAATAAACTTTAAGAATTCTTTATTATTTCTTTTTATTCCTTTCTTCTGTTTTCCCGAATTTTGGGTAATGAAGTTTTCTAAATCTTTTTCATTTTTTATATAAAAAACTTTACCTCCTTTTACAACTTTATAAAGTGGTGGTTGAGCAAGATATATATTATTTTTTTCAATGAGCTCACAAAATGGGTAGTTGTTAAAAAGTGTTAATAAAAGAGTTCTAATATGAGACCCATCAACATCAGCATCGGTCATTATTATAATTTTTTCATATCTTAAATTTTCTATATCAAAATCTTTTGATCCAGTTCCTAAAGCGTTAATCAATGTAACTATTTCGTTAGATGACATCATTTTTGCAAATGCCTTAGTTTGCAAGTCTTGACCATTGCCATTCTTATTTTTTAAACTATTAGTATTAACATAAGTATTAAGTATTTTTCCTCGAAGCGGTAATACAGCTTGAAACTCTCTATTCCTCCCTTGTTTTGCAGAGCCACCGGCAGAATCTCCCTCAACTATAAATAGTTCTGTTCCTTCTGCTTTTCCTATTTGGCAGTCAGCAAGTTTTCCAGGTAAACCTGACAGCTCTAAAGATCCTTTTCTTCTAACATTCTCTCTTGCCTTTCTAGCTACATCCCTAGCAATGGCTGCCTGAACTACTTTTAATAATACTATTTTTATAACCCCTGGATTTTGATCAAACCAGGTTGATAATTTATCACTAACTATAGACTCAACAATAAATCTAACTTCTGAAGAAACTAGTTTATCTTTTGTTTGTGATGAAAATTTAGGATCAGGTACTTTTATTGACAAAACACCAGTTAAACCTTCTCTTGTATCTTCACCCGAAAGAGTAATTTTATTTTTCTTTAATAAGTTAGCTGAAGATGCATATTTATTAACTACTCTCGTTAATGCGCTTCTAAAACCAAGTAAGTGAGTCCCCCCATCTTTTTGATGAATATTATTTGTAAACGGAAGTACATCTTCAGAATATCCAGCATTCCACTTTAGAGAACATTCAATTGTAACTCCATTTTTTTCTCCAGATAAATATATTGGTTTCTTAAATAGATTACTTTCGTTTTTATTTGTTAAAATTTTTTTATTTTTATCTAAAAAATCAACAAATTCTTGAACTCCTCCTTCATATTTATTTTTATATTCCTTCTCTTTTTTTCCAGTTTTGTCTATTAAAGTAATTGTTAATGTCTTATTTAAAAATGCAAGTTCTCTCATTCTTTTTTGTAATATAGTTGAACTAAAATCTATTTTAGAAAAAACTTCTTTTGAAGGAATAAACTTTATTAAAGTTCCATTTTTATTCGTTTTGCCCACTACTTTTAATGGAGCTTTTGCTTTGCCATCTTCAAATTCAATATAGTATTCTTTTTTTTCTTTAAATATTGTTAATTCTAAACTTTCAGATAAAGCATTGACTACAGAAACACCTACGCCATGGAGTCCTCCAGACACTTTATAGGAGTCGTGATCAAATTTTCCGCCAGCGTGAAGTTGAGTCATAATTACCTCTGCGGCTGATTTTTTTTCTCCTTTATGCAAATCTACAGGTATTCCTCTTCCATCATCCTCAACAGAAACTGAATTATTTGCATTTATGGTGACTTTAATATTTTTACAGTGACCAGCTAACGCTTCGTCTATTGAATTATCAACAACTTCATAAACCATATGATGTAAACCTGTGCCATCATCGGTATCGCCAATATACATACCAGGTCTTTTTCTAACTGCGTCTAATCCCTTAAGTACTTTTATTGAATCTGCGCTATATCCTTTTTTTTCTATTTTATTTTTTTTGATCATATTGAAGAATTATCTTATGTTAGCATTTTTTTTCACTTAATTAAATCTTAGAAAAATACATTGCTTAAATTACTGTTGGTAAATCTTGTTTACTTGATGAAATAAAAATTAAATATCTAATATTAGTTTTTTTGTAAAAAATCAAATTTTCATTGGCATAACTACATGATAAGTACTTTTATCAGATAAATCTTTTATCAGTGAAGGTGAGCCACCATCTTTGAGATTAATTATCACTGAATCATGTTCAATTTGCGATGCTATATCAATTAAATATCTACTATTGAAACTAATAGTCATATCTTCTGAGTCAAATTTTACTCTAATATTTTCAATTCCTTCTCCACTGTTTGGGCTATTTACAGTTAATTGAAGTGAGTCTTTTGATATAATCATTTTAAGACCTTCCTTACGATCAGAAGAAACAGTAGTAACTCTTTCTATAGAATTTTTGAATTCATTAAGTTTTATCTCTAATATTTTGTCATTATTTTTTGGAACAACTTTACTATAATCAGGAAAACGTCCATCTATAACCTTTGAAATTAATACTCCACTATTCATTTCGAACTTAATTTTTGACTTATTATTAGATATTTTTATAACACCATTATCTTCTTCTAATAAAGTAATAAGTTGATAAATAGTTTTTTTTGGCAAAATGATAGACTCGAACTCAGTTTTAGAATCTATTTCTACACTACTTGAAGATAATCTGTGACTGTCAGTTGCTACTCCAGTTAAATATATTTTATCTTCTATTTCATTTTTATGTAAATAAATTCCATTTAAATAATGTCTTGTTTCATCATTTGAAATTGAAATTTTTGTTTTATTAAGAAGTTTTAAAATTTTTTGTGATGAAATTTCAAAAGTTTTTTGCGGAATATCTTCCTCAGATATAGGGAAATTACTTGAAGAGATACACAACAAATTAAACTTTGAATTACCTGATACAACTTTTAATTTATTTGTATTTTGAAGTGAAAATTCAACTTGTGAATTTGGTTCTAATTTGCGCAAAATATCATATAAAATATTAGCAGAGGTAGTAGTTGCGCCTTCGCTCTTCAAATTTTCTAAGGGAATTTCTTCAGAATATATTAAGTCTAAGTCTGTTGCAGTAATCTTAATCTTTTGTTCTTTAGCTTCAATTAATATATTCGATAAAATAGGTAAAGCAGTTTTTTTTTCTATTACACCATAAGCATGACTGAGTGATTTTAAAAAAATATCTCTATTTATATTAAATTCCATTACCTACGTACTAAGAAGTTTTTTCTTAATTTCAATTACACTTTCTTTAATTTCATTATCTTTTTTAATTAATTCATTAATTTTTTTAACCGCATGAATGACAGTAGTGTGATCACGGTTTGAAAATTTTCTACCAATATCAGGTAGTGAGTTTGTCGTATGTTGTTTTGCTAAATACATAGCAATTTGTCTTGGTCTTGCTAAAGATCTAGATCTCCTTGCAGATAACATTTCTGGAAGTTTAAGATTAAAATGCGAAGCTACAAGATTTTGAATTGATTCAACGTTTATATTATTACTATTACAACTTATAAAATCTTTTAAAATTCTTTTGCATTCATAAATATTTGGAGATTTTTTATTAATTCTACTGAAAGCTAATACTCTATTTAACCCACCAACCATTTCCCTTATGCTTGAGGAAATTTCAGAAGCTAAAAATTCAAAAACTTCATCAGTTAAATTATTAGTTTCATTAAAGTTTTTTTGTATTGCTTCACATTTATTTTTTAAAATTTTTATTTTTAAACTTAAATCAGGTGACTGAATATCTATTACTAAACCACCACCCATTCTTGATTTTATTCTTTCTTGAATTCTATCTAAATTTGAAGGGGCCCTATCTGCTGAAATTACTATTTGCGATCCTTTTTCAATTAAAGCATTAAAAGTATGAAAAAATTCTTCTTGCATTGCTTCTTTGCCACTTAAAAACTGAATATCATCAATAATAAAAATATTAGGTGTTCTAAAAAAATCTTTAAATTTTACCATATCATTATTTTTAATTGATCTTACAAAGTGATACATAAATCTCTCAGCAGAAATAAACATAACTTTTTTTGTATTTCCAATCTCAAGTCCTATTGCGTTTAACAGATGAGTTTTTCCCATACCAACAGAGCTATAAATGTAAAGTGGATTATAGTGAGAAGATTGTACACATATTTTTCTTGCAGCAGTGTATGCTAGCTCGTTACTTTCTCCAGTCATAAAATTATCAAAACTATTATTTAAATTAAATCTATTGTAATTTAAAAATGAATCTTCCATTACAGAGATTTTGGTATTTTTCTTAGGATCCTGTTTAAGTGAATTAGAGTTTAGATCATCAATTAAAAATTCTACTCTTTGAATACTTTTTTTGAAGGTTTTTATTATATCTAATATTTTATCCACATATCTAGAAACTATCCAATCTCTAACAAATCTTGTAGGGGCAGATAAAACAACATAATGATTAAACTCTTTTTTTAACGCAACGTTTTTTATCCAGCTTTCAAAAATATCACTGCCAAAACTTAATTTTAATTTTTTTAAAACTAAATCCCAATCTAAAGTATTTTCTTCTTTTATTTGTGACTGTTCTAAATTTTTTTTTAAAGAGTTTTCTGTCATTTGAGTTTGTTAAGAATTAAAACTGTTTTAATTTTTTTTTAAAAACTTTGCAATGTTTATTTAGTTGTATTAGAAAATAATTTTTCAGGTTGTATTAATTTTTTTTTCTTAATTATTTTTCAGTTACAAAAAAAATATCAATACAACTATTAATATGATTTAACTATATTTGGTTTGACACAAAGAAAATATTTTTAATCTAGATTCATCAAAAAATTGAATTAAATAATTTATCAACTATGAATTGATTAATTTACTTTTTTATTTTTTTTGTTAATCGGGAAATCTTACGCGATGCTGTTTTTTTATTTATTACACCAGTTTTAGCTATTTTCATTACTTCTGATTGAAATTTAGGCAAAAACTTCTTCGCTTCTGCAGTCTTATTGGCTGAAATATAACCTGTCATTTCTCTTACAACAGATTTATATTTACTTTTTCTAATTTTATTTATTGACGTTTGTAATTTAGTTTTTTTTACTCTACTAATTGCTGATTTTATATTTGGCATAAAGAGCTGAATATATATCTTTTTGCATCCTATCGGTCAATAGCAATTTATTTTTGACAACTATTGCAATAAAAAGATGATCTATTAGATATTAATATTTTTTTTATTTTTCCAGTACACGAGTTGCGTGAGCAATTTTTATTACTTTTTCCGTAAACATTAAAAAATTGTTGGAATTTACCCCTTTTGCCAGAAATATTTTTAAAATCTCTAATAGAAGAACCACCTTTGATAATTGATTGTTGTAAAATTAACTTTATGCTTCTAACAATTTTATTTATTTCTCTATTTTTAATATTATAACTCAATCTTAATGGATTAATTTTTGCCAAAAATAAAGCTTCATTTACGTAAATATTTCCTAGTCCACAAATCAAAGTTTGATCCATTAATATATTTTTGATATTTTTTTTTTTATTTTCAATAATTTTTTTAAAATAATTATAATTGAATTTTTTATTTAATGGTTCAATTCCTAATTTATTCAGAAATGAAATTTCATCTAATTTAGTATTTTCATAAATTCTAAAAAAACCAAATCGTCTAACATCATTATATATTAGTGTTAAATTATTATTTAATGTAAAAAAAATATGATTATGTTTTGGAAATATATCAAGATTATAATAAAAACTAGTTTTAAATACTTCTTGATTTTTATTTTTGAAAAACAACAATTTTCCAGTCATTCCCAAATGCATTAATAAAAGTTTATTTTGAAAATGAAAAATTATATATTTTGATCTTCTTGAAATTTTTAATATCTTATGATTGAGTAATTTTTTTCTGAAAAATTTAGCTATTTTATAACGCAAATTTTTGTTTTTAATTTTAATATCAATAATTTTTGCATTATTTGCTATTTTTAATAAAGATCTTTTTACAATTTCTACTTCTGGGAGCTCAGGCATTAATTAATTTTATATTGTGAAAAAACATAACATATGATCTATTAATTTAAATGAAAACGCAGCATAAAAATAGTGAAAGAATAGCAACAAAAGTCTTTCAGGATGTTTTTGATAAATACGACATAATGAACGATTTAATGTCACTGGGTGTTCATAGATTATGGAAAAAAAAATTTATTAATTGGTTAAACCCGCAAGATAATACTAAATTAATAGACGTGGCATCAGGCACTGGAGATATAGCTAAATTATATTTAGAGAAGACTAATTATAGAGGAGATGTATCCTGTATTGACGAAAATAAGGGAATGCTTGAAATTAGCAAAAAAAGATTTTCGAAAAATTATAAAATTAAATGGTTTTGCAATAATGCTGAAAAATTGCCTTTTAAAGATAATTGCTTTGATTATTATACAATTAGTTTTGGTATAAGAAATGTTCAAAAAAAAAATATTGCTCTTAAAGAAGCTTATCGTGTCTTGAAGCCTGGTGGAAGATTTTTATGCTTAGAATTTTCTAAAGTCAAAAGTGAAATATTAAACAAATTTTATAAAACTTATTCAAAGATATTACCAAAGATTGGTCAGTTTGTAGTAGGTAAGTCTGAACCTTACGAGTATTTAATTGATAGTATTGAAAAATTTTATGATCAAGAAGAATTTTATAAACAAATAGCTAAGGAAAAATTTGTAAATATTTCTTACAGAAACTTAAACTATGGCATAGTAGCAATTCACTCAGCTTGGAAAATATAAAAATGTTCAAAAGATTATTTATGTTATTTCGGATTGGAAGAAAATTGTCATCTTCTGGTGCTATTTCTTCTCTTGATGAAATTTATAATATACCATTAGGGGTTAAAATTCTCTTTTTTATAATTGGATTCAATTTTTCTAAAAACCAAAATAATTCTAATTTATCTTCAGGAACAAAATTATGTAACGCTCTTGAAAATATGGGTACAACTTTTATTAAACTTGGTCAGTTTTTAGCTACTAGACCTGACATAATAGGTGATAATATTGCTAAAGAACTAGAAAAACTTCAAGATAAACTTCCAGCATTTAGCAGTAATGAAGCAAAAAATATAATCCGCAAAGAGCTTGGTGAAGAAATTTTTTCTCAAATAAAAAATTTTTCTGAACCTGTTGCTGCTGCATCTATTGCTCAAGTTCACTTTGCAAATATTTCTTATAAAAATAACATGCAATCTGTTGCAATAAAAATTTTACGTCCAAATATAGAAAAAATTTTCAATGAAGAATTGGATGCATTATTACTTTTAGCTTACATTGTTCAAAGCCTAGTTAAAAAAACACAGAGACTTAAATTAGTTGAAGTTGTTCAGCTTTTACGTGAAATTACAAATGTCGAAATGGATTTAAGATTTGAAGCAGCGGCAGCTAATGAATTTTTAGAAAATACAAAAAATGATTTAGGATTTAAAGTTCCTGAAATATATTGGAATTATACTAGCAAAAAAATATTATGTTTAACTAGGGTAGATGGTATTTCAATACGTGAGGTTGATAAACTAAAGTTATTGAATATAGATACCAAAAAATTAGCAAGAAATATTATTCAAAATTTCCTTAAACATGCAATTCGAGATGGCTTCTTTCATGCGGACATGCATCAGGGAAATATTTTTGTAAACAAAAGTGGAGATATTATTCCTGTTGACTTTGGTATAATGGGAAGATTAGACAAAAATAATCAAAAGTATTTGGCCGAAATACTTTATGGATTTATTAGGAGAGACTATAAAAAAGTTGCTGATATTCATTTTTTAGCTGGTTTAGTTCCTCAAAATGTATCTAGAGACGAGTTTGCCCAAGCCTTACGTTCTATAGGTGAGCCAATTTTTGGTCAATCAATTAAAAATATATCAGGTAGCAAATTGTTAAGCCAACTTTTTAGTGTTACTGAAAAGTTTAATATGCAAACGCAAATACAATTATTACTTTTGCAAAAAACTATGGTAGTTGTAGAGGGAGTAGCCCGAAAATTAGAGCCTGATACAAATATATGGGAAATTTCAAAACCAGTTTTAGAAGATTGGTTAAGAGACGTAAAAGATCCTATTAATATAGCTGGAGATGCAGTAAATAAAGCTTCTGAAGTACTAAAAAAATTACCTGATCTTCCTGATATAATGGATAAAGCAAATGATGTAATGACCTTAATTTCTGAAGGTAAATTTAATCCTAATACAATGGCATACCATAGTCTAAAAAATGAAGAACTAAAACTAGAAATTATTCGAAATAAAATTTTGGGAGGAGTTTTAATACTTGTAATTTTTGCTGTCATAGTATTTTAATAACAAACATATGGATAATTTATTTGAAAAAAAAATACTTTTAATTATATGTGGAGGAATATCTGCATATAAAAGTTTAGAACTAATTAGGCTTCTAAAAAAAAGAGGTGCTAAAGTTAAAACAATTTTAACTAAAAGCGCAAAAGAATTTATTACACCATTATCAGTTGCATCACTCTCACAAGAAAAAGTTTATGATGACTTATTTGATGTTAAAAATGAAGCAGAAATGGATCACATATCACTTTCAAGATGGTCTGATCTAATACTTGTTGCTCCAGCGACTGCTAATACAATCTCAAAGCTGAGATCAGGATCTTCAGACGATCTAGCTTCAACAGTAATACTTGCTGCAGATAAAGATATTTTTTTAGTTCCAGCGATGAATGTCCGAATGTGGGAACATCCTTCAACTAAAGATAATATAAATAAATTGAAAAATTATGGCTATAATATAATTGGACCCACAATAGGTGATATGGCATGTGGAGAGTTTGGTGAAGGCAAAATGACAGAACCAACGGACATCATTAAATGTGTTGAAAATTATTTTACTAACTTACGTAAAGGAAAAAAATTTAAAGCTCTTGTAACGGCTGGACCAACACATGAATATATTGATCCTGTTAGATTTATAACTAATAAGTCAAGTGGTAAACAAGGGTTTGAATTAGCTAAGTCACTATCAAAAAAAGGATTTGAAACTACTCTTATTTCTGGTCCAACTAATTTAAAAGTTAACCAAAATATAAATTTAATAAAAGTTGAAACTGCGGAGCAAATGTTTCAAGCAACACAAAATAATTTGCCTGCTGATGTTGCTATATTTGCTGCCGCGGTATCAGACTTTAAAATTAAAGTAAAAAAAGAAGAAAAAATTAAAAAAAAAGATTTTATAAATATAAATCTAGAAGAAAATGTTGATATTTTAAACTATGTTTCGAATCATAACTCTATCAGACCAAAACTAGTTATAGGCTTTGCTGCGGAGACAAATAATATAGAAAAAAATGCAAAAAAAAAGTTAATGGATAAGAATTGCGATTGGGTTATTGCAAATGATGTTTCTAATAAATCAATTGGCTTTGAATCAGATTTTAATGAAGTTACAATTTTCTATAAAAATAGAAAAATTGATTATGAAAAACTAGATAAAAAAAATAAATCTGAAATTTCAGACGAAATTGTTGATCGAGTTATTAGCCAATTAAATTAAAGTTTAATGGTAAAAGTATTAATTAAAAAATTAGATCCAAAGGTAGAAATTCCATCCTATAAGACAAAAGGTGCATCAGGCATGGATTTAATGGCATTTATAAAGCAACCAATTAAATTAATTCCTAAAAGCTCTTGTCTTGTACCTACTGGCCTCTCTGTTGCATTTCCTGAAGATTATGAAATACAAATAAGACCGAGATCAGGCCTTGCGGCAAAAAATAATATATCAGTTTTAAATACACCTGGAACGATTGATAGTGATTACAGAGGTGAAATTAAAATAATACTATTTAACCATGGAATTGGCGATTTTATTATTAATAATAAGGATAGAATTGCTCAAATGGTTTTAGCTCCAGTACTTAAAATGGATATAGAAGAAGTAGAAAATTTACCAGATTCATTGAGAGGAAAAGGGGGATTCGGATCAACAGGAAAATAGATCAATGAAACTCAAAAAAAAACAAATTGAAAGATATTCAAGGCAAATAATTTTAAAAAAAGTTGGAGCTTTAGGACAAAAAAAAATTATTAAATCAAGTGTACTAATTGTGGGTGCTGGAGGATTGGGTTCACCTATTGCGATTTATTTGACTGCTCTAGGTGTTGGAAAAATTGGAATTATTGATAAAGATAAAATTGAAATTTCAAATCTTAGTCGTCAAATTTTGTTTACAACGAATGATATTAAAAAACAAAAATCATCTACAGCAAAAAAAAAAATGAAAAAAATTAATCCAGATATTAAACTACAATCCTATAGCAAAAAATTAACAATGACTAATATAGATAAAATAGCCAAAAATTATAATATAATAATAGATGGCAGCGATAATTTTAGAACAAGATTCCTAATAAATGACTACTGTTTAAAAAATAAAAAAATCTTAGTTTCTGGAGCTGTCAGTAAATTTTATGGACAAATATATACTTTTAATTTTAATAAAAAAAAATCTCCATGCCTGAGATGTTTCATTCCAATAATGCCTAAAAATTTAGATTTAGACAACTGTGAATTTGATGGAATATTAGGTACTCATGCCGGTATAATTGGTTCAATTCAGGCAAATGAAGTTATAAAAGAGATACTAGAAATTGGAGACTCTCTTTGTGGTCAAATATTAATAATAGATTCATTGAATCTTACATTTAGAAAAGTAAAGCTTAACAAACGTTCTGATTGTTATTGTAATGATAAACAAAAATAAATATTTAATTATTATAATTTTATTTTTTTTTTCTATAAATGCTTTTAGTTCAGAAAATACTTATTTTATGTCTTTAAAGAATAATGAAGTAAATTTAAGACATGGGCCATCCTTTGACTACCCAATTAAATTTGTTTATAAAAAAAAACACTTACCAATCATTATTATTGATAAATCAGGAGCTTGGAGAAAGATTAAAGATTTAAAAAATAATTCAGGTTGGATACATATTTCTCAACTATCAAAAAATAGATCTGCAATTAATATAAAAAATAATTCTATTATTTATAAAAACCCCACAACTTTTTCTAGACCTTTAGCGAAGCTTGAAAAAGGAAGATTGGTTCTGGGCATAAAGTGTAATGATAAATGGTGTAAAGTTAAATCTGGTAGTTATAACGGATGGGTTGAAAAAAAATTTTTATGGGGAAATTTTTAGTTAAAATCTTTAATTAAAGCTGACTTTACATTATTGCTAATTTTACCGATATGATTATATAAATCATGTTCAATGCTGACAAATACTTCCGTATTTGCTTCTTTAAAATTTTTAATTTGTTCTTCAGAAAATGAAAAGTGTAAAAACTGTACTGACGAAGCTTTGCCTTCAGCGGAAGTTCTGTCCACATCTGTTTCAGGTATAGCTTTAATTTTTTCATTAGCAATTTGCATATAAATTTTTTCTTCTATTCCACCAACTTTACTTAAAAAACTTGCTCTAATAATTGGATTGTCAATTTCAAACATTAATGTAGCTACTAGTTCTTTTCCCTTAGGGATTAAAGGGTTGTAAGCAGCTAATTCGTCTTTTAATTGTTCTTCTCCACCTCGTTCTATATGTAGCATTTCTTGAATTTGCGCTAACATAGTTTCATAACTTTCAAAATAAAATGTTGCATATGGGCCAATTGCAAGTCGTCTATTTTTTTTAAATTCAACTAACTCTCTTCGATATTGTTTTCTATTTTTTGCATAACTATCAAAAGATATTAGATCACTTTTTTCTACAATTTTATTAATTCTTGTCATAGCTATAATCTATATGCCTTTGCTAATAATTCTATAGGGTGTAATGCCTCATCGTTTGAAATTTTTGTATCGATCTCAAGTTGTTTTAAATGTTTTGCTGCTAGGGGACAATCTGATGCCATATATTTATTATTTTTATTTTTTATCTGTCTAGCAGTTGGACGACCTACTTTTAATGCAAGTTTATGAGTATCTTTCATGACTCCAAAGGTGCCTCCATGGCCCGCACATCTTTCAACTACATCAATCTTTATATTTGGAATTAATTTAAGCATATCTCTTGCTTTATTGCCCATGTTCTGTGCCCTTGCATGACAAGCATGATGAACTGTTACACCTCCATCAATCTCACCAATACCTTCTGCCAAACCTTCTTTATTTGAAATATCTACAATATATTCATCAATATCACTTATGCTTTCTGATAATTTTTTTATATTTTCATCTTGAGGTAATAATAAAGGCCATTCAAATTTCAACATTAAACCACAACTAGCCGTGAGCGTAACTACCCTGTAACCTTTATTTACCCACTTTATTAAATCACCTGAGACTTTTTTTGCTTGCTCAACCACCTTATTTAAATCTGCCTGTTCTAAATAAGGCATACCGCAACATCCTGGATAAGCCTCTTGGACCTCAACTCCATTTTTTTTTAAAACCTTTAGAGCAGCTATTCCAGTATCTTTCTTATTAAAGTTTACAAAACATGTTGAATATATGACAACCTTTCTTACTTTATTTTGATTTTTTATATTTGAAAAAGAATAATTTTTTTTAAAATATTTTGTAAAAGTCTCAAAATTATAAACTGGAAGTACAACTTTCTTATCGATTCCTGTTATTAATTCTAATATTTTTCTCAAAAATGTATTTTTAATATTCGTTATTATGTTTATAAACCATGCAAATGTAACTCCAATTTTTGCATTTCTATCTATTTGGGATAATTGTTTTGGAATTAAATTAAGTTTATTTTGTTTTTTTTGAAGTGTTCGATATCTTAGCATCAAGTGTGGAAAATCTAAATTAAATTCATGTGGTGGAACGTATGGACATTTAGTCATAAAGCACATGTCGCAAAGTGTACAAGAGTCTACAACTGGAGCAAATTGATTACTTGATAAGCTTTCTACATTTTCATTTTTTGATTCATCAATCATATCAAAAAGCTTTGGAAAACTATCACAAAGATTAAAACATCTTCTACAACCATGACAAATATCAAATACTCTTCTCATTTCTTGATCTATTTTTTTTTCATCAAGAAAGTCTGGATGATTAAATTCTATAGGATGTCTTATTGGGGCTTTTGTGCCACCTTCTTTATTCATTATGATAAATATTTTGGTGGGGAAATCCCCACCATAAATAATATTAGATAGACTCTAATGTTTTTTGAAATTTACCAGCGTGAGATTTTTCAGCTTTGGCTAAAGTTTCAAACCAATCAGCTATTTCTTCAAATCCCTCTTCTCTTGCTGTTTTCGCCATACCGGGATACATATCTGTATATTCGTGTGTTTCACCAGCAACAGCAGATGCTAAGTTATCTTTTGTTTCTCCTATTGGCTTCCCAGTTGCAGGATCGCCAACTTCTTCTAGAAATTCTAGATGACCATGAGCATGCCCAGTTTCACCTTCAGCAGTTGATCTAAAAACTGCAGCTACATCATTGTAACCTTCTACATCAGCTTTTTGTGCAAAATAAAGATATCTTCGATTTGCTTGACTTTCTCCAGCAAAAGCTTCTTTTAAATTATTTTCAGTTTTACTTCCTTTAAGTGCCATATTTATTCTCCTCTAAGTTAATTATTTATAATTTATAATGATTCTAAAGTAGAAGTCAACACTTTAGAATCGTTTTAAAAAAAAAATTTTATTTAAACTTAATATTTTTTTGATTCTGATTATTGTTCGCAACACTTATAGTTACTTCAACTCCACTAATTTTCTTACCTTTTGGAGCTGTTGGAAGTTTATTAATAGAAATATCTTCATTTCTAATATCCATTAAATCACCAGTATCTTGATCATAGAAATGGTGATGACTTGAAGAGTTTGTGTCAAAGAAAGTTTTATTACCTTGTAAGGAAATTTCTTTTAAATAACCACTTTTTTTAAAAGCATGAACAGTATTATAAACTGTAGCAAGTGAAACCTTTTGCTTACTATTTTTCTCAATTATTTTTTTTAAATTATCAATTGTAAAATGAAATGTGTTCTTTCTTTCAAAAAGAACCTTGCATATGGAAATTCTTTGCTTAGTTGGCCTTAATCCAGACTTTCTTAGTCTATCAATTAAGGATTTAGAGTCATTTATCATGTTTTTTTTAATTTATAATTATTCTAAACTAAATATATTTAATAAACTTATTAAATCAAGTATTAATTTATTTATATGTTAAAAAAAAATAGCTTTAATTATGAAGAATTGATCGATTGTGCTAATGGCAAATTGTTTGGGCCCGGTAATGCTAAATTGCCATCTCCTCCAATGTTAATGTTTAATAGGATTACAAATGTTCAAGAAAATAAAGGTAAATATAATAAAGGAATAATTGAAGCTGAATTTGACATAGAAAAAAAATTATGGTTTTTTGATTGTCACTTTAAAGAAGATCCTGTAATGCCAGGATGTCTTGGATTGGATGCAATGTGGCAGTTGGTAGGATTTTATTTAGGTTGGAAAGGTGAACCTGGAAAAGGAAGAGCTTTGGGTGTAAATTCTGTCAAATTTACTGGTGAGGTTCTTATAACGGCCAAGATTGCAAGATACGAAGTTAACATGAAAAGGATTTTAAAAAAAGAAGGAGCTGTTGTAGGATTAGCAGATGGAACTTTGTATGCTGATGGTAAAGCTATATATCAAGCAGAGAGTTTAAAAGTAGGATTATTTAAATCATGAGAAGAGTAGTAATAACTGGATTAGGAATAGTTT
>MDSV01058590.1_pt1 | contig 17756 bp, 15 predicted proteins | sample 810851 | NCBI WGS metagenome assembly MDSV01 (sample SAMN05326640, study PRJNA326480) | marine metagenome | isolation source: seawater | place: Atlantic Ocean: North East | collected 2012 | reverse complement strand
TGAACTACTCATTTCCCTATCTATCCCCCACCATCCCGTGTAAGAACTAGCAATTTGTTCATCGAGAATTATGCGATCATAAGCACATCTTGTTGATGAAAATGTGGTATCAGCATCGTCAGGGACTACCCATGTAAAATTTGATTTTCGTATCGTAAGAGCGTCTAATTCGTTAAGAGATGCGTAGTTACAATCTGCATTCATATCGCCCAAAATAACTAATTTCTTAGATTCTGGAAAAGTCATCGTTAGATTTGACAATGATTGCAGTTCATCCACTGCAACTCCGGGAGAAGTATGGATAGATAACATAAGGAACGTCAAATTAGAAAGTTCACCATTTTTTGTTAGTACAGTAAATTCGGTTAGGAAAGGCTCCCGATAAAATTCATCCAACAAAGTGTCATTGTATAATTTGGAATCATTAACCGGGTGAACTGCAGTATTTCTGTAATAAACAGCATATTGCTCTTGCCCACCAATATCATCTTCTTGTTGACCACTGCGTTCTGATAACAACATCTCCCAGTCCTCTGATGAACCATTCTTTAACTCGTCAAGAAACCTGTAAGGCACCTCTTGATTTATATCTTTAATTTCTTGGACTGTGACCATATCATAACGATCAAAAATTTCGACTAATTCTGAGACCACTTCCGGCTTACCCATCTTAGTAACACCGAATGTTCTGATATTGAAAGTAGCAAGGCGAACTGTATCATCACTATCTAATTCGATTTTATTTTCTTCAGTACGCTCAAAAAATATAATTTCAGGAACGGTTGATTCTTCACTAAAGATAACAAAGGAAAGAACTCCTGCAAGAATGACATTCAAGGCTATTGAAGCGGCGATAAACACTTGATTTATCTCAACCATAAAACATTATGAAAATTTCTACAATTTCAAACATTGTAAGTAAAAAGGGAAAAATTATTGTTTATGAATCAAAGTTCAAACCACGGGAAATATTCATCCATCAAAAAATACAAGTCTATTTTGAATATTAACTTCCACTGATGAATAATCCTATTGAAGCATCCAAAAGTACAGCAGTTAAGAAACTAGTAAACCCTGCTACCCATAACATAGTAATCATCTGACCGATGGATAAAGCGATCCCTCCTCCCCTAATTCTAGCAGAAATCAATCCTAGAATTATTATCATCATCAACACTAGTATCGATACTAGAATTTTGAAGAGGAAAATATTCTCTTCAACTACCGTACTATCATCCAAAACTGGTAATCCAAATCCTCCAGATAATTGAGGAATACCTGCAACGTCGGTTTGTACTATTCCTTGGGCAACCCCACTAATGGATGAACCAAGACCTTGAACAATTGATATCGTAATGTTCAGACTAGTTATCATTGCAACTAGAACACCAAAGGCAACTCCTTGCATAGTACCGGAAGAAAGAGCTCTTCTTCTTCTTAGAGAAAGAAGATTCGTAGTATTTTTCGATACTAATTCCGCTACACCTGCTGGCTCCCCACTAGTTTGTGCTCCCTCAAGATAGATACGAATAAATCTAGAAACCATCATAGAATTTGCATCTGCAGCAAACCAATCCCAAGAATGGTCACTGTCAATTCTCATTGAAAGTCTACGTTCTAACTGATCAATGGACTTATTCAGTGCACCAAAATCAATGCCTTTGAGGGCTCTAACAGTAGCACTTGGCTCAGAAGAGCGAGCTTGAGCAGTTCCCCCAAGAGCACGAATAAAGCCAGGATATGATTCATCTCTACGACGAACAGAATTCTCTTCTCTACCAACTAAATATGCTGGGACTGCAAATGGTGTGACAATCACTGCAACAGCTAACAAACCATATTGATCCCAATTATCTAGAATAAAAGTAAAATCTACTAAAAAACTAGAAAACAGTGTAGATGAAATTAGCAAAACCCCAAAAATGGTAGCCAAAACCCAAGATCTTCGCATTTTTATTTTGTAATCAGTAGCCATATCATTACGTGAAAATAAATCATCATCTGGAATTAAAACCATAAACGAAATCAAGCCAAATAATTGTAATAATGTGTAAATTAATGCTGCAAGAAGAATCCACCTAATTCTAACCATTACTGTCCAAGGGTCATCATCTAGAGTACCTGTCATAAACAAAACAAGATGTATACCCGAAATCACTAGTAAGAACATACCAGTTGTGGTTAGTGAAATGTAAATTTCTCGAAGTGTATCTACAGCCTCTAATCTTGTATCGTATAAAGTATTGAATTCTGATTGGAATGTATCCTGCTCAGATCTCATAAAATCTTCTAACGGCTGGCCTGCTTCAACAGAAAATGCCATTCGATCGAGAAAATCACCCCAGATTGGTGATGGGCTTTGTCTCCCAACTATTCTAGCCGCTTCTGGTAAGTTCGTATGCCACCTATCTACAAGAGTTTCAATTGCTTGTACTTCTTCGGCTAAGGCGCCATAATCCCCCATTTGCTTTAGAATATCAAACATAGATTGAGCACCTGCATCACCTAAAGATAAAATTCCCATTCTAGTGATGAACATGTGCATTTCACGCTCAATTGAGATAGCATGACGTTGAGTCTCAATTAACGGCCATACAGCAGCTGCGCCACCAGTCAAGATTGGAAATATTAAGGCGAGGATAAGACCAGATGCTCCGGTAAATAGTCCCGATGAAATATAGAAAATTATTGCTCCGATCAATAGTCCAAAAATCGATGCCGGAAGAACAATCTTCAGAGCATATTCACCAATAGGCATTCCTAATCGACGAATTGCAATTTGCCATGTAGGGAGACGCTCCATATATCCGTCTCCTAACTACTAATGATTCACCCCTACCCAGGTGTCGATGGCGGAAGAAAATTGCTCCCATCCTTGCTGATAATAAACATCTAAAATATCGAAGACATCATCATAATGAGTTAAATCACGATCTGCCATTCGTTGAATCGCTTCCGTTCTTCGATCCATTTCATTGTAGATTTCACGTTTGTTTGCAAATCCCATCATGGGAGCCATCTTATTTTCCATCAAATGTGATTGAAACATCCCTCTGAAGTAATGCTTGTCAATTACAGGGTCCCACTCAAACATACCTCGAGTCAAAATACCATCTGCAAACTTATTGTAACCTATCACCTCATCTATTCCCGTAATTCTTCTTGCAATCCCCCCTCCAGGAGCTTCAACGACTTCTTGGAAAATTGCGAAATTAAGATTATCAAAAAATCGGGCAGGGACATTGATAGGATCTCCTGTGAATCTCTGAATCATTTTGACAATAGATGATGCGTGGAAGGTTGCAATCACAGGATGACCTGTCTGCATAGCTTGGAATGCAGTGGCTCCTTCTACACCACGTATTTCTCCGATAATGATGTACCTAGGCCTAGAACGAAGGGCTGCTTTCAATAAATCAAACATTTCAACTCTAGAATCTTCATTTTTAGAATCTCTTGTAACCAGCCTCTGCCATAATCTATGACGGACCTTTACTTCAGGAGTATCTTCAGCAGAATATATCTTTACATTGTGATCTATAAAGGGTAAAATTGCATTCAAAGTTGTTGTTTTTCCTGATGCAGTTTCACCAGAAACAAGGAGAGACATTCCGTTTTCGAGACCTAACCAGATGTATGCAGCTTGTTGTGCTGACATTGTTCCCCACTTAATCAATTGAATAACCGAAATAGTCTCTTCAGCAAACTTTCTGATTGTAAAAGATGGACCTAACATCGAAACATCATCGCTGAATATAATATTGATTCTTGAACCGTCCAATAATGCTCCATCAATAATCGGTTTACTATCGGATACTGGACGTCCAATTCTCTCAGACATTGAACGAAGATATCTTGCCAGAACTTCTCTATCTCTGAAACGAATATTAGAAGTCACCATTCCGAAAACCTTGTGATCCATATTGATATATCTAAGACCTACAGAATGTATATCTTCAAGCATCTCGTCTGAAAGTAATGCTTCTAATGGTCCAGATTTAACTAAGTCTCTTACAATGATATATTTTAGTCGTTCTAATTGCTCTTCGGTAACGGAAATTGAGGATTCACCTATTCCAAGAAAACCCATAGCAGGTCCCAGAACGCTATCTGGTTGAATCGCACTAGAACTAGTAGTAGTCATACGTGCAATCATTCCTTCAAGAATCCCTTCAAATTCAGAATCAGAAGTGAACGAAGGTGCACTTGGTGCATCACGCAATAATCGGTCAACAATTTCTTGGCGAATGATTTCTTCTTCTTCATTTAAAACCGGCTCAATTCCAAACCACAATGTCGTACCCGCTCCTTGTTCATCATCTTCAGGCGGCTTGTAGATATGGGCAAAAAGAGGAGGTTTAAGACTGTAAATCAAATTCATAGGTTCAATTTTCTTAGCACCCCTATCTAATGGGCCATAGAAGTAAGGACGTGAACCGTGTTGAGCTTCAAAATCCTCTACCCATCTACGTACGTGAGAATGGCGAGCCATTAGCCCATCAAGATCGCCTTTAGCAATCTCAAAATCCTCATTTTCGTCCACAATTCACACCTCAACTGACAGCCGTAATATCGACAATGAATCCCATACTAGGTTCTACTCTCCATCCAATTCTAGCCTGTACAGGTCCAGCCGCTCGAAGGAAACGAGTTACTGCTAATGTACGATTAAGTTGACCACCTTGAGTAGTAGACAGTAAACCTAGTACTACCTCTGCTGAACCTTTAATTTCTCTAAGTAACGCAGGTTTAACTTCATCAGAGTCGAAACATAACATTAGAGTACGGCCATCAGCAGTAAATCGTCTAATTGAGGAAAGCAGAGCGGAAGGATTTGTATCTGGAGGAATTAATTGTGATGCACGGTCGATAATTACAAAATCAGCGGCTTTAAGCCCCTCATTAGACAATAAATCATTGATAGTAATTTCTACTTCTACTTCTTCTGTTAGTACACCAAATCTAGACATAAGTAAAAATTGACCATTATCGATATAATCTGACATTCCATATCCGATACTATCGACTTGTTCAAGCCAACCCCTAGTGGTTAATTCAGTAGTAACTAAAGCAACCTTTGTTCCATTTTCAGAAAGTCCGAATGCTAGTCTTTGAGCGATTAGACTCTTCCCCCCTCCTATATCTCCTTCAACAATCATCAAAGAACGATTAGGGATTGCTGCGCCAAGGCTGTTAGCCAAACTGTCTTGTTCTAAACCAAAAGGAAATGAGTCTTCAGACAATTCGAACCACCTCTGTAAATGAATACACACCTCTGGCAGGGTTCAAAGTATCTGATAAAATAACTACATTCAGGTATATCTCATCATTACTGGATAGAGAAATATTACCTTGAATAGTGAAATTAACTATCGACCCAGGCAACCAAACTGATGGAATGACACCTCTTTGAGACACATTCATTGAGGAACCATTGAGAAGAACAACTGTATCCGTGATATTCAACGTGAAATCACCTGTATTTTGGATTGTAATCATTGTCTGATTTGTGGTAGGATTCCAATCAATATTCATTGGATCAGTGATTAAAGTAGCCTCTGTTTTTTCATTAGCTTCAATTTGATCCGCACCATCATTCAATGCCATAGAAACGCCTGCCCATGCTTGAATTAAAACAGCGGAGACAATTCCGGCTACAATTAGGCTGGCAACTAACATTATCATATCTGAAGCACCGCCATCTGCCATTGAATCACCTACTGTATCGTTGCACCTGAACTATGACCAAATGAAGAAACAAATGCTCGAACTGGAGTTCCTGTCACGGTATCTGAACCCATAACTGTCTCTCCAGGAAACAAATATTTTGTTGAGGAATAATAATCAGAAAATGGAGCAGGGTCGCCTCCATCTAGAATTATCCAAATTTCTGAAAATAAGACAGAATCCGAACCTTCATTTGTAATATTGATGAAAAGAGTTGATGTTGCTAATGTGGCATTATCAATTTGAACTTTTACATCTTTGGATCCATTGGCATCAATATCCTCAAACCGCTGGCGATTCTCAAGAGTAATGACCATTGCATTAGCAAAAATAGACAAAAGAACAGTGCCTACAATCAAGGCGCCAACACTGGCAGAACCGCCCACATCTCACTCCCCCGGCTCAAAATCAACCATGGGTGCGGAAGGAATAGAAGATTGTCCAGTTGAAGTGGAAGATTGTGAACGCCACGCTTCTACCATCGCTACAAAAGTCAATAGTGGACGGTTGGGGAGTGTTGCATTCCCACTACCTTCGCCAGGTTGAGCTAGTGAAGTAATACCACTGAGTGTTTTTGCTTCGGATGAAGTAAGGAAACCACTTTTTGCTGCAGCTTGAATAAACAACTGAGCATCATGACCAGATAAATTATCGAGAATAAGAGCCGCTATCTTTGCAGGATCAACACCTGGTCCTGAAATTTCTGAATCTTTTGAACGTAGAAATGGATTCAATGCTAAAGACTGCGCCTCATACAAATCAAGTAATCCTGGACCTGCATGAACTGCATCTACCCCACCAGATTCGCTGTCAGAATTGCCCAATGAAATCGTCTTAACTTCTCCATCTTCTCCTACAGTATGCATTACATCTGATGAAGATGATGAGGAGCTTGCATGCCCCAAAGCTAAGTTTGTCTCCATGTGGCCAATCGATGCTTCTAATCTCTCGAATCGATCTGCAAGCATTTTGAGTAATTCGTCAGGAGGAGGACCACTAGAAGAGGAACCAGAAGACGGAGGAGAGCCCGAAGGAGCCTTCGAACCCATATCCCCCATGAATCCTACACGTGTTGCACCCGGAGTGAACAACCATGCCTCAAGATCAGTAGGACGATATTCCGGCGGAATATCGATTTGATCTACAGTAACACGTGAAGCGGCATCGAGCCTATCTGCTGTACGTCCCTCATTACTATCCATCTAATCACCTTATTTCCATTGACCACCCTCAAGGCCCGAAGGCCTCAAGGGAAACACCAATTCAGTAATCAAACGATGAGTGAACCAGGGTCAACAGCGTTGAAAGTCAACTGGGAGTAGGTCTCACCGCCGCCATCGACGATGATGCGAAGCTCCATTGTGTCTCCAACACTAGCTTGGCAACCGTCAACTACTGCGTTACCTGCTCCATCGTCAGCGTCATCATCAGTATCGATTACTATGGTGAAGGTTTGACCAGCATTAACAGAATCTCCCGCAGTCATTGCAGTTCCATCGAGGGCTTCTCCGAATACGTTGGTTCCATCATCGAGGTTACCGGTATTGATGTCAACAGTTGCCGTAGCCCCATCATCGCAAACAATCAGCCACGTGATATCAGAAATGAGAGTAGAATCAGAACCTGCTGCCATCTGGACAACTAGTGTGATTTCATCAACAGCTGTTGCTGGTTCAGCGTCAGCTAGCGATACGTAAGCCATGACAACTTGGATCTTACCCGAGATTTCGTCACGGGTGTCGTCACCAGTTGCCTCAGCACGCTGCTGAAGTTCTTCTGCAGTCTTGATAATGATTGTAGATGCTACTGCTGCTACCAAAATTAGCGCAATAAATACAATCATTGCACCGATACCAATCGATGCTCTATCGTCGTTCATGTAGGGGGTGTTTCTCTTATTCATGGTGTTCACCGTTCCTCTGCACCCCATTGAAGTATATCATAGTAGTCCTAAGAAAGAAGAAAATCAATAAACGGATTACAATTTTTTATCTATCTTGCATCAATTTCTGTGGCTACATGAACTACTTCGCCAGGAGCAAGATTTTGTACAAATGGTACGCGTTTTGCCGAGAAGCCTCGAGGAAGCCAAGCCTCAACAACGAAACCTTCTATTGCCCGTAGAGTTCGATTCTCGACCCTAGACATTACAGACACGTCACCCATATCTACCATATATCCTGTAACTATTGAAACTTGTTTAGACAAAACTAAATTTTCTGAAATTGTACCAGAAGGATGGATATGAATCCCCATTTCAATTATACCTCTAGGAGGAATTGCAGGGATTTGTGCAGCTTTAGGCTCAGCAATCCAACCAGTCGGAGCAGGTGCCGCAATCCGCATTGCAGGTAAATCGTGTTCACCTAGATTCTCAATAGTCATCATTAACAGTCCATGTTCTAATTCGGGTGGCCAACGAGCTTCGACAGTAAAGAAGAAACGTCCTGCAACAAATGGATTAACTCGACCACCTGAATCACTCAATGATTGAATGGCAGTTCTAAAGGAATCCAAAGCTGTTTCCCACTCTCCCTTTCCAAGATCGATTAAACCATCTGTGACCATACCTCTGGCTCTTTTTTCTTCTTCACTTAAGTCATCAAGACTAGCGAGATGTTGTTCTAAGGCTAGTAAAGATCGATGTAAACGAATGACCTGTTTCTCAAGAAACTCTGCGTCTCTATTTGCTTCCTTCAAATCGGCTCTTGCTTTGAATGGCCTATGATTCCACAAAAAATGTCTTACTCTTGCAGAGCGAATAGTTAATTGATCAACGAATCTGGAAGATGCATCGGCACCTGATCCCATTAAATCATCAAATGGATCATTGCTCATCATTCTTCTTCACCGCCAGTAATTTCTTCTGATTCTTCATCCGGATTGAATGCTTCGGGCACAGGAGGAGGAGCAGCAAACGGGTTTACTCGATTCTGTGTTCTACTCTGAAGAATTCCCCTAATTCTAGCAGTTCGAATATCCAAGGCAGCCAGGTCGTTGTGTATTGATCCATACAATCTATCGAGATACCTTAGAAGAACTAGACAAATCGTTCCTAGCACTACAATATATCCAACACTTGAACCAATACTAGAAACACCAGTATTCACTTTCAGACTAGGGTCTATTGTCATCATTAGTACAAAGAAAACCGGGGCCCCAAGTAGAATCCATCCGACTTCACGTCTTGTAGTCTCAATCTCCTCAGCATGATTTCCTAAAGCTGACCTTTCTCCAATCAGTGTCTTTCGTCTATCATCATGAATGGCTTGAATCTCTCCTGCACCCAACCATGAAACTACGAACATCCAAAGGGTTGCTAAAGAAATAGAAACTAAACCAATTTCTGGAATAACCGAAGAACGGGCTAAAACTGCTAATCCTAACATTGCTAAGTATGTAGACCCATGAAGAGCGCGTTCATCATCATCTAATCCTCTTCTGAAAAGGAATAAAGAAAGAACTAGAACTAAAATTCCAGATATCAACGATATAAGGAATCCAGGACTCCAAGTATCAACAGACAAAGTACGAATTTCTTCATCATTTTCCATCACATTACCGTAAACAGAATCAGATAATAGCAAATTGAACGTACAATCAAATTTACCTTCAGTAACATACCACGGAAGTGCATCGGCAGATACCGTCCAACTTACCTCTGTAGACTCTTGAATTCCCAATGGAGGTATAATCCTTGGAGAATTATCAATTATATTTACAGAACCAGTGCAAGAAACAGTAACTACACTGTTCAATGGTAATATTGCAGTACCAGTATTGGATATATTAACTACTAATTCAGTAGTACTTCCTTCTACAAGAGAACCATCACTAAAACTAATATCTGAAATTCTTGGATCACTGTAAGAATCTAATCTAATTTTTACAACAAACGTAGTACCTAACCTACTTCCGGCTTCATCTAAATTTTCAAGATTAAAGGTCAAATCCCAACCATCACCCGGAGCGATTGATGAAGAATCAGGCATTGTTACAAGAATATCGAAAGAATCCAACGCATAAGGTGAGGCAGAACCAAGTGAATGGATATCGTTAGGCACCAAAGGATCTGGTCCTCCTGCAATAGCAAAACTCCACGATGTATCAGGGTATAGAGAATCATTGACTGTTCTTTCAGCAGAAACATATCTCAGCGAATAGGAAGATGGAGAAAGTGTCCCCGTTTGACTCAATTCGGGAACATGCATCCAATCTACGTTCAAAGTATATTGAGGGCCATCAGAACCTCGAAGAATAATTGGATCGTCTGTTTGTACCCTCTCAATTACTAGAGGTGTTGACCAACTAGCATTACCTCCAACTTCTCCTCGAGGCACAAACTCAAAGGATAATGTTCCTGATTCCTTATCCCAATGTCGATCATCGGTAGGCGTCATTGAAAGATTAATCCAACGTTCCTGACCTACGCTTAATTCCAATGTGGCAGGGCAAACTGGTTCTGACCAGCGACCAGAACTAGAAGCATCTACAGAACAAGAAACATCAAGGATTACAGCATCATTACCTGCATTTTTCATTAGATAAGAAACGTCTCTTGATTGTCCAGGAATGGTTGCTATCCTAGAAGGAGATGATGACATAACTAGTTGGAAAACTGGTTTGATAGAAACGGTAACATTAGATTGCCCTACAATAAAATTGTCAGTTGTATTGAATACCAAAATCGGAATAGTGTAAGCCTGTCCAGCCAGTGGAACTTCTTCAGAATCAAGGGCAGGGACAGTAACTCTTACTATTAATCCCGAAATAGTTTCTCCAGGAGAAATATCGATTAGATCAGATGATTGTACCCAGCCTTCGGGAGTTGTGAGATTAAATGTACCCACTTCTCTTAAATTTCCTCGATTTTCTAATGTTACTGCAATTTCTAATGTTTCTCCAGGTATTGCTTCAAACAATGCGTCATGAGATAATCTGATATCATGTATTTTCTCAATACCAATCAGTACACTAGAACGATCTTGTTCAGTCCCATTATGTCCTAAAATTAATTCAAAGGAATAAATTGAATCTGCCCTTGCAGTAGATAATGCGGTAACATCTACAGAAAGTGTTGCGTTAGCACCGGGTTCTACAGTTACAGTACTTGGCGCTCCGATAGTAAAGTCAGTTCCTCCAACAAAATTGCCGGTTGAAATATCAAATGATTGAAGTGAATTACCCATATTTCTAACTATGAAACTTGCAGTTTGAGTTCCTTCAGAAGGAACTTCGATTTCCAATGAATCTGGTTCTATTAGAGCACCTATTACCTCATCAAGAACAAATCTAGCTGTTCCATTATCTACAAACGAACCCTCGCCATCAAACAAAAAAATCTCAATTTCGTGTACTATGTCTGCTCTGGCATCTGAAGGAGGAGTTGCAGTTACCACAACATTCTGGAAAACAGAATCAATACCTGTTGGCCATGTTCCAACCTCAGGCGCTAATGCAGTAACAGCATTAGGTGTTAGATCAACAACCCATCCAGAAATACCTGGCGACGATAGAGTGTAATCGGATAGAGCATTTCCAGTATTAGTCAAAACCATTGTAGCATTGTTCTCTACTCCAGGAACACCAGCAGTAATTGGACTATCTTCTAATTCCCCATCAATTACTGTTTCAATAATTACTCGGAATGAAGATGAGGTGTCTGGAGAAGTAATTCCAACCATTCCCGATAGTGAAGTGGATGCAGTCAGGGTGAAATTTAGTGCCCCTGCTGCGGGCAAAGTCTCTGTAGGACCTAGTACTGATACAACCAGAGTACGTGATTGACCCAAATCTAGAGTAGTAGAATTTGGGCCTACTGATGAATTCCAACGAGATGATTCCTGTGCACCATATGTTGCTCCATCTACAGAAGTAAACTGTGTTGCTTCTGAGGTAATATTGATGATGGCAGAACCCATTGTTCCCGATGGGAAATTACTCAACAATGAGACTTCCAAATCAAACATTTTGAACATATTTCCGGCTTCTAATTCATCAGTTGTGAATATTAACTCTTCAACATAAGGATTCATAGAAACGCTAACTGAGGGGCGGACCTCGATATCACTAATATTCGATGCAGTTAGTGCTGAGTCTCCTTCAACTGGAGTAGAGGTGATTCTGAGATGTAACCTGTTGCCTGCAGAAATTTTCGCTTCAGGGTCTAGGGGAGAGGTCAATGTTGGAGCTGTAATTGTAATGGTAATGGCTCTAGAGTTTCCCGGGGACATCAAATCTGTGGTAGTAGTATCAATATCTACATTCCATCCATCTGGATTTTCTTGAAGACCTGCAGTGAGATAGAAATGAGCCGGTGATGTACCTGTATTTACCAACGTATAATCTACAATTACAAATGAACCAGGGTCGATATACAACAGTGAACCGTTACTTCGTAAATCTGATTGGTAAAGATCTCCAGCAAGAACTGAGGCCCTAGCAGAGACACTGACACCAGAAGTTGTACTATTCACATATACTGTAACTGTTTCAATATCAGAACGATCCGCTGTAATCGGTACATCTACTGGGACATTTATCGGTGCACCTGTATTGGAAGCTAAATTGGTAATAGTTGAAGGCAAACTAGAATCATCAACCCAGTTTGAAACATTACTATATTCAACAGTGTAGGTGTCAGATGCGGAACCTAGATTTTGAACAATAAATAATAGTCCTGTTCCACTACCTGGGTCCACTGAAATGTTTGCAGGTGGAGTAACTGTGGTATGGGAATCGGACAAAACAATATTTCGAGAAGAAATGGGAATATCCGATGTAGAGCCATCAGAAAATGAGATCTTAAACAATCCACTCATAGTATATGTACCAGATAATGGAGAACCATCAAACGATAGATTTACTGCCGAATTTCCAGCGTTTTGAGAAAGAGAACCTGGCGAGGCATGTGTTACACTAGATGTCAATGGAATAGCAGAACCTCCTCCAGACGGAGTTAGAACCAATTCACCTTCAACAGAAAAGGGAATATTTCCAGTATTCGAGAATACCCAATCTCCGTGCCAGATATCTCTACCTATTACGTCTCCATCATTCGGAAGTGTATTAGATACCTCAACATGACTAGAAGTATCTTGAATTGTTAGAGTATGTGGATAGACTAAATCATCATTTGAAGGATCAGAATCAGAACCAGCAGTAGCAGTAACTGAAATATCAGCCGTTCCAGAAGTTTGTGCCCATTCAAGTAAATGTACTTCTGATGAACTTCCTAACAAAGTGAATGGTACAGAATCAACTACAGAGGAGACACCCGAATTAACTGCAACATTAAGTTCCAACGTACCAGTGGCTGTAGTAGTACCAAGATTGACAATAGTAACTCGGACTTCATGTGCCACATTTGCCAAGGTGTGCACTCCTCCAATAACTGCAGACGCGGAAATTATTTCTACACTATCTACTGAGACATCGACTGAACGTCCGGATGTTAGTGAAGGAGAGTTTTCAATTTCAGAAATTGCTAAATGACCCAAAGAAGATATCAGAAGAAGAGTCACCAGAGTAATAGCATGGAAAAATTTCACTATAGGCTACCTCCTGATTTTTGAATTCTAATTGTTCGGCCTTGACCCCTGTACAATGAAACTAATTTGTCAAGTAAATGCGTATGCTCATCTTCAGTAATACCAAGTTTTCTACGCTCATCCCAAAGGAGCATCTGTTCTGTCCTAGTAAGGAGACCATCTTTGAGATAGATTTCTAAAGTTCTACGATATGTATCTCTATCACTAATAGCATAAATCAAACCATTTGAATCAATAATATCTGCTCGTTCTTGTATTCTATTGCCTAATTGATTAGCTTCTTCATAATTTATACTGCGAGAATCAACTTCGCCTTGGATTTCATTCGCAATCAACTGGAGATCTTGTAGGGTTCGAGACTTTTGGACTCGGCGGAGGAATTTCCTAGCTTTCCTACCCAGTCGATTAGACATTGCATGGCCTCCGCTATACCATGTCAATCTCAGGAAGGATATGAAGGAACCGCAAATAACATTAGAAATTCGTGTAGCAAAACAAACGAAATGAAGACATACCTAAACTTCTCTGCGACAACTAATGGACCCTGTGAGCGGAGCAGTGATTGCCACTTTAACAGTGGGCTCCGTTCAAGGCATCTATCGAATTCTAAGAGGAGATGCACGAAGAGCAATGCTACCTTCTATGGCATCTCTTCCCGCCCCTGTCATTGACAAAGGCCTCAGACGACCAAGAAAACAATTAGATCGTAGTGTAGAAATAAGTTCAACTTCCAGTGCAAGAACACAAATGCCTACCCCAGAAGTAGAAGAAGAAGTAGTAAAAGAGGAAGTTGTAGATGATGAACCACAACCTGTAGATCTACCATCTGCCCCTGATCTCGATGATGCAGAAGTAATTGGAACCGAAGTTGAAGCGGAACAAGAAGACGTGTTCGCTGAAAGATTGGGGCGTGAAGGAGCAGCTAGCGGAGAAGTACAAGTGAGTCTAATCTGGTTCAATAAAAACGATTTAGATTTATCAGTAGTATGCCCAAGTGGAGAACGGATTTCATTCGATAATAAAATTTCCAATTGTGGAGGTCGTTTAGATATCGACATGAATGAAACTGGAAACTCGGAAGAGCCTGTTGAAAATGTATTCTGGGAAAAGGATGCACCTAAGGGAAGATATCGAGTATTTGTAGAACATTTCGAAAAACACGATTCTACGGACGTAACAGAGTTCAATATACTGGTTTCCGTTGAGGGGAATCCAAGAGAATTCAAAGGTCAGATCAGTAGCGGTGACCCCCCCCAAGAAGTTTGTTTCTTCGATGCATAATGAGTAAATCGTTTTTTATTCATTATTAAATCTTGAATTGATTATCGAAATTAGTATCTTAATAAATATATTTACGTCATTCGTTATTGAATCATTATAATCATTATATCAATTATTAATCAATATAATAGAATGATTCATAATGAGTCATAACATGAGAAGTACATGGTTGACGTGACCCTTTCAGTGGAAGATATCCAATTAATCCAATGGATTCAAGCTGCTCAAGACAAAGGAATCACACTAGAAGAATGGTTGATCTATAGCGCAAATTCAAATTCGGAGAATAAAGATAAGCAAATAGAATCACCTTCAACGGAGATAGGAATACTTTCTGGCTTAGCAGAGAGGGCATGGGACAGGAGGGCAAAGGCTGGCGATTCATTAGCAGAAAGAGAAATGGGGAATAGAAATTTCCTTCGTTTAGATTCAATCAGAGGTGAACCCGTAATTGGAGCAAATATTGGGCGATTAGAAAATGAAATGCTGCCTTCTGGTCTTCTAAGATTGCTGCCGATGAAACATGCACTACGGCTCTTATGGTCATTAACTAATGGAACCAAAAGATCCTTGCCAGATGGAACATTAAGAGAAGCAATGAATCAAATGTTGAAACTAAATGGTCAGAAATTAGCTGAAGAAGATAATCAATTTGGTAGAGGGAGAGGAGAAAGGTTAGCAGCAGGATTTAGTCACCTTGACGATTCAGCAAGAGGTAGGGCAGTTAACTGGATGATTGGGTCTCCTGGAGGGTCTACCAAATTATCTGCCATGGAAATTATTGGATGGTCAACTAAGGATTCAGAAGGGTATCGTTTAACACCACATGGCTTAGATTTAGCAAAATTACCAAACCCTATCCTCGATAGAGATCTCCCACACGAAGGACCGTTTAGCCCCTTAGAAAGAACTTTGATTCTAGACTCAATCCACCATCGTCTTCCTATGGAATGGAATATTATGAGGACATTAATCGATGGCATGAGAGGTGGAGCAGTTGGTAACGAACGACTAGATGCCAGAATGAAAAGAAAATTTGGAGACGGAACTACATTTAATTGGACTAATTCAATTCTACAACTCAGGAGAGTTGCTGCAGTAACAAGAATGAGCGAATTAGGGCTAGTTATACGGCGACGCGACGGCAGAAAAACCTTGTCAGAACTATCTGAAGATGCTATTAACATAATTGAATTCACAGAAAGTGGCCCAGAATAAAAACATAGTATTGACTATTACGAACGAGTGGGGATGACATGAGCGGACCAAATGTAGGAGACAAAGCTCCTGATTTCACAGCAAAACTACAGAATGATGAAGATTGGATACTTTCAGAAAATCTCAAAACAACAGGAGTTATTCTCTATTTCTACCCTAAAGATAGTACTCCCGGATGTACTACACAGGCTTGCGATTTTCGCGATGCTATGCCCGTCCTAAATTCTGAAAATTGGACAGTTGTAGGCGTCTCAAGAGATTCCGCTGCAAGCCATATTCGTTTTATTGATAAGCAAAATTTGAATTTCGATCTCATAGTTGATCCAGATACTCAAATACATCAACTGTACGGTGCTTGGGGAGAAAAAAAGAACTATGGAAAGGTGTACATGGGTGCGATTCGTAGTACTTTCATCATTGGTCAAGATGGGATTATTCAATGGTGCGGTAAAGGTGTGAAATCAAAAGGCCATGTTGAACGATTACTAAAAATTCTTGACATCGAAAATCAATGAGGAATACAAATGTCAATTGATGAGAAAAATAGTATCATCAAATTCCTAGACAGATGCGTAGCTTATGCAAATGATTCTATCAAAAGGAAGAGAGAAAGAGGAGAAAGTGAAACTGAAATTAACAGATGGGAAGTGTATCGAGATTTTACAGCCTATGCGTCTGACGAAGTATCCCGAGGGGATTTAGATGATTGGTTTGATGAAAATGAGAAAAAATTCGACCTTCACTCTGATATTAATTCTTTAGAAGTAGACAAAATGAATCATCAAGAACGGGCAAGATGGCTTTCAGCAATAATCTCGCCAAGACCTCTGATTCTTGTATCTACAATCTCGAAAGATGGAATCCCAAATCTGGCACCTATGAGTTCTGTATCAGTAGTATCCAATACCCCTCCCTTACTTGGGATGAGTCTTTCATCAAATCGAGAAGGAAGACCTAGAGATACTCTACTTAATCTAAAAGAAACAGGGAAAGCAACACTAGCAATTCTTCCAGTGAATTCAAAATCATTTGAAATGGTAAATATGACAAGAAAACCAATTCCAAGGAGTGAATCTGAATGGGGGGGAATTGAAGGTTTGAGTGAGATTCCAGAAATGGTTACTGCACCTAAAGATGCTATTGCAGCAATTGAAACTACCCTAGTAGAATGTTACAAATTACCCCTGGATGCCGTAGCCGAATGGGTTGTTCTAAAGGTTGATTCAATTATCAAACCTTCATCAATGAACATAGATGAAATAGAAGAAATTCCAATTTTAACTCAAATATCAGATTACATGTTAGGAGGAATTCACCCTACTAGTTGGAAACAAAAGATGGAGTCAGATTAAATCTGTTTCAATACCTAAAACATGCCGATCTACATCAACAGAAATTCCAACTCCTGGCACTAAAATCAAATCTTCTGAGGCATCAAGAACAAAGGCATGAATGGCTAAATCACGAGCTACCTCTTGAATTCTACGACGACATGCACTCTTTTGTGCTTCCATATGAGCTAATCGACGCAAATCAACAATTACTACATCTCCACCTTGAAGGCAATCAGAAATTTCTGAATGAGGTATAGTATGACGATCGTCAGGCTGAATATATCTCAAATGACAATCAGGAGAAATTGGTCCAGCTTTTCTTGCCCACTCAATTGATGACAAGTCCATAAAATCAGATGAATTAGATGATGGCATTTTAGTTGGACCAGGTGGAGTAGATACCCTAGAACTTTCTTTTTCCTTAGAAGCAGAACTAGAGGAAGGTGATGGAAGACCTAGAAGTCTGAAAATATCAACCATTTCAATCACAAATCAAAATCTAAAATATCTGTTGAAGGAAGTGGCTCAGATAATTCACGTGATTTTCCTGATTCTACCGGTGGAGCATAAGTTGGCTCAGGTGCAGCATAAGTTGGCTCAGGTGCAGCATAAGTTGGCTCAGGTGCAGCATAAGTTGGCTCAGGTG
>MDSV01147236.1_pt1 | contig 17757 bp, 11 predicted proteins | sample 810851 | NCBI WGS metagenome assembly MDSV01 (sample SAMN05326640, study PRJNA326480) | marine metagenome | isolation source: seawater | place: Atlantic Ocean: North East | collected 2012 | reverse complement strand
TGGATCTGCTGCTGGTGGAACTGCTTACTTCTGGAACGAAGCAGGTACTGACTCTCTCACCTTCACAGGATCAGGTGTCACCTTTGGCACCGGTGGTTCTGCCCAAGTAGTCTTCGGAGTTGATACCGATGCTGCTTTAGATATCAGCTTCGGTGCTGGTCAAGGCACTAATATCTTCAGTGCTCTTGATGGATCTACTGGCTTCTACGTCGGAGCCAGCGGCAGTACCTTGGTGAGCTTCGGGTTCGGTAGCACCTCAACCACAATTGTTTGGTCTGGTGGTGCAACGGCAACTCTGCAGGGAGGTACCTTCGAGAATTCATTCGGAACAGGTATCTTCAGTAACGCGAGCGTTGCTACAGGAACTGGAAACTTTGGTACCGCTGCTGCAATTCCTACCTTCAGCTGACCAAGACTTCGTTGACCTTTATACAGCCCCCCGACTGGGGGGCTTTTTTATTGGACTGACGTACTCTGTTTCTTATGCGTGAAAGATCGATTCAAGTCAGCAGCTGGGCGAAATCTTTTTTCTCCGGACAACGCCTGCAAGCAGAGATTCAACTCCTGGCCAGGTCTGCAATAGAACGAAATTTGGATCTGTCTGCAGATTTTGCATTGCTCCACCAGTCCTATGGATCTGTTCTTGGTGATGAGAACGATTCCAATCATCAACATCTTGAACATCATTTCACTGATGGCTCTCTCGCTCACTGTTATGAGATTTATAAGCAAAGTGCCAACGATACTCCTAATAGACGTTCTTCAGTTTGGCAGCTTTCCGATATGCCAGACGCACTCTTGTTGTACGGTCTTCAAGATCTACTTCGTAGTTCCCAGTCATCTTCTAAACGTCAGCAATTATTTTTACGATTAGGTAATTTATTAAGTTATCGTTTTCCAAGCCGCCCTGATTTAGTCCTTCAGTTGATAGCTTTTGAAAATGCTTTTTCAGTACTTAAGCTTTTGCCCGATATACAATATCCGGCCTCAGTGTTCTATCGGAATAATCAATGCTGTATTTATCATCTTCATAGTCTTTGGGTTAAGGGTCGCTATGAGCAGTTAGTGCACGATTACTCTCATTATTGTTTCCAAGCTCGGTGGTTTCCTTTAAGTGATTTTCTTCTTCGTAGTTATTCAATTCTTGGGTTAAGTGAGCGTGTTAGCGCCCTATTTAGAAATGTCTATAATAATTACCATGCGCAGTTGACCTTGATTACTGTTAGCAATATGTTGTTTATTGAGCTTGGACGTGAAGTTCTCGATCTTGAGCATGTATCTTGTTTGATTTCTGACTATCACCGTCTCTCAGCTTTGAATTTGACCGGCGAGATAAGGGAAGCGAATCAAAGCAATACCCCACGACCAATGCAGGTACGTGAGAAGCGTTTATTAGCAGTTATTTCTCCTGATCTTCGCCACCATCCTGTTGGCCGCTTTTGGGTTCCGATTGCTTCGAAATTATATGAAGACTACACGCTTGTACATATTGCTCTTAATGCTGGTTCTGATGATGCCATAAGAAATAAGTTAAAACAAACATCTCATCAGTGGCATGATTTTAGGGATCATGATGACCCTTCTGCGCTTCTGCACAGTATTCAACCTGACGCATTAATTGACTTAGGCGGTCATACAGCTGATAGTCGGCCTTCACTATTAAATCAGCGAATTGCCCCGCTGCAGGTGACCTATTTAGGTTTTTATGGTCCAAGCTTTGCTTCTCATTGCGATTGGTGGATTCTAGATAAATTGATTGCTGCCAGAATCTCCGATTCTTATCCTCGTGCTGAGCCGGTATGGTCTTTGCCTTGTCCAAGTTTATGCTTTGATCCAGATTTGCATGGTTTACCAACACTTTCAGAACTTAAGTTTTCTGAGCCATCACATCCGGTTCTTGGTTCATTTAATCATTCCAGGAAACTTACTGATTCTTGCTTGCTGAGATTTGTTGATGTCATAAGTTCTATACCTGATTCAACATTTCTGTTCCGATCGCATTCTTTTTATGATAAACAAGTTCGGCGTTGGTTCCTTGATCGATTGATTCAGGCTGGATTATCACCAGATCAATTACTTGCTATTCCTTATGCTATTACACCAACTGAAGGTTACAGGGATTATGGTCGCTTGCATTTGCATTTAGATACTTATCCTGTTTGTGGCACAACAACAACTCTTGACTCATTAGCAATGGGGATTCCTGTACTAACTTGCCCAAATCACTTGTATGCTGGTGCAATATCGGCTGCCCTCTTAGAGCATCTTGGATTCAAAGATTGGATAGCGGAGGAGCCCTCTCAACTTACTGAGAAAGCTTTGTTTCTTTTAACCAGATACAAAACTGCTAAGGCGCGCTATCAGCTTGCACAGAAAATCCGCTCTTCTTCGTTGTGTGATAATAAATTTATCCCATGCGAGTTCAGTAAGCAGCTTGTCGAAATGTTTAAATCTGCAAGCCTTAGAACTGTCCACTAAGTGTATTAAGAAGATCTTCCAGCTGTTTTATGGTACTACTCAGTCGATACTCAATATTAATTTTATCACGAGCTTGATTGCCCCATGATTCAAGTTGACTTGGGTTATTAAGTAAATTACTAATTGCTTTGCCTAGTCCTTCTTCTGAACCCTGATATAGAGCACCTGTTTTTCCAGGAATAACGAGATCTCTCATCATAGCATTATTTAGTCCTATTGTAGGTGTTCCGCATGCCATAATTTCAGTTAAACTCCAACTTAATACAAATGCATTTGAAAGGTATACATGTAGATTGCTACGCAAATAAATTTTAATTAGCTCTTCGTGTTCTAATCTTGGTATAAAATGAATTCTATCTAAATCAAGTTTGTTTTCAAGTTCTTCTATTAATATTGCTTTCCAACTTCTTCCATCCTCTGATTTGCTGGAGTAACTGACTCCCTCACCTCCGACAATAATAATCTGTACTGTCTTATTGTATTTTTGTAGGATTGGAAGTGCGCGCATAAAGGTTGGGAAGCCTCTCATAGGCTCGAGGTTCCGACTAATAAAGCTAACGACAGGAATATTTTCTTCTAATGTTATTTGGTTATTCAGAGTAAGTTTATTTAATCGTTTCCTTGTCAGTAAATTGTCCAAGACTCCTTCGTGAAGCACTTTGATTTTGCTTTGTAGTCTTTTTGGGAATGTTGATGCTTGAAATTCTGTTGGTACTATAGCTATTTGACTATCTGCCATAGCTAATTCGACAAGCCCGTTCTTACTTCTTAAATAATGCCATTGTTGCAATGTCATTGTGTGATCTCGTTGTCCCATTTGCTCTGCACCGAGCCACAGCTCAGGCCATAAAGCTAGCGCGGAGCTCGGGAAGATTTTTTTCAACAAAAGTGTTTCTCCCCACCCGGGATGTCCAAGAATCACATCCGGTGCCCAACCATCTTCTCTTAAGATTTCTGCCTGTTGTGCACATAATTCACTTCTTCTCACCCATTCGTCGATTTCTTGAGTAAGTGGATGTGTTCCTTCGCATTTCTGTGGGTTAAATGTATATCTTTTGGTCATTATTTCAGCGCTAACTGGTTTGCAATGGCTGCATATTGCTCTTACATCATGGCCGTATTTCGCAAGGGCCGGTGCGATGTCTCTAAATTGCCCAGGAAAATTTTGGTGTATAAAAAGTATCCGCATTTATCAACGCGGTATTGGTGAAAAAGTTGCATCTGTTTTAATAATAGATCTCAATGGCCAACCATTATTTTTGTTTGAGCTGTCACTAATCAGGTTTTCTTCTATTAGAAGCTTTCCCCACCATTCTCTGAATGTATTTTCTAGGCAGATTGCTAATTCTCCGTGATTTAATAGCTCGCTTTTTTTTAATTCTGATCTAAGACTTCTTCGTAGTTCTTTTAGTTTATTTATATCCCTAAGCAGATCTTGTGCCTTGTTTGCCATATCATCTGAGTCTAGGCAGATCCATTCTGCATGTCCCGCTCCCATAACTACTGCGGCTGCTTGTCGGCTCACCATTGATTTTCCGGCTACTGTTAGAACTGGTACACCCATCCAAAGTGCATCTGCTGTCGTTGTGCAACCAGTATATGGATATGTATCCAACGCAATATCAATGTTACGATAACGATCAAGGTGTGTGGCAACATTCGGGCTATGTCCTTCTAGATGTAAGCGATCTTCATCTAGCCCTAATTCCTCAAATAATTTCCGAATACGATTTGCCTCTGATTCTTCTCCAAGATTCTTTGATTTTAGATATAGGTGTGCTCTTGGTATTTTGGTCAATACTTTCATCCAATTACTCGCTGTTTTTTGTGTGATTTTACGGCTTTGGTTGAAGCTTCCAAACATTGGAATTTTTCTTTCAAGGAGTGGTAGTGGTGCTACTTCAGGTGATTCGTCTAGAGGCCTATAGCTAACATAAGTACGCGGTAGTCGCCAATGGCTTTCACTGCTTAAATCATTTTGGATCAGATTATCCGGGTGCAATGTATAGTCACTTATCCAGTAATCAATTTGATTGAGCCCTGTTGTCCCATAATATCCCAGATACGTTGCTTGTATCGGTGCGGGTTTGTGAGTGAATATTGGTAACCTATTGCCTGCCGTATGACCTGCCAGGTCAATAAGGATGTCAATTTCGTCCTGCCGTATTTGTTGCACTACTTGTTCATCGTTTGCATGTTGTATTTCTCGCCAATGGTTTACTTTTTCTTTTAGTCGATCGGTGTAGTCATCTCTAACTGTTCCTGCTGCATACAGTGTAATGTTAAGACTGCTTTGCTTCCATTGTTCAAGCAGGGGCTCAATAAAATAACTTACTGCATGTCGGCAAAAGTCTGGAGATATAAACCCTATACGCAATTCTTTTTCTGAATTTGGAGACAGCACGCTATCTCGCCATCTCTCATATCGAGCATTACTGAATTTTTTACCAAACCGACAGGCTTCTTCGTAACGTTCTAGTGCAGGTTCAAGTTCGTAACCAACAAGCGTAAAGAGGACATTGGAATAAGCTGCTGCATTGTGTCCAAGTTGCATTGCACCTTGTCTTAGCCATTTCAGCGCATCTTCATACTGTGCAATATCTTTGAGAACAGAACCAAGATTGTTCATTGCAGCACCAAAGTTTTTGTCAATCTTTAAGGCCTTTTCGAAGCAATTTCTCGATTGATGGACCTGTCCCATTTCTCGTAGCAGTAATCCGTAGGTGTTTAGACAAATTGCATAGTTCGGATCATGTTCAAGAGCTTTTGTAAAAAGCTCACAAGCTTCTTCCCAGCGTCCCTGTCCGCGTACGGTTACTCCTATCGCGTAAATTAAATTTGGTTGTGCTGGAAAATGTTTCAGGTAAGGCTTTAGTATATTTTCAGCTTCTGCGTGGTTTTGTTTACTGCACAGTACTTGTGCTGTATTAAGAACCATTGCCAATTGTTTTTCCCCTTGGCTGTGTATTCTTGCTTCCTCCCATAAAATTAGTGCCTGCTTTTCATTGCCAAGGCAATGGTAAGCATTTCCAATTTCAAGTATTAATTCTGAGGCCTCATTTTTTTTTTCATTACTATCTATTTTCTCAATAAATGGTTCGAGCTCTGTTATCAGACGTTCATGTTGTTTTAATGCGTTTAGTGTTATCGCTAATCCTAGGTGAGGACCAATCTCGTTCGGTGCTATTTCTGTGGCTTTTTCGAAAGCACTCCTTGCTTCATCAAGCCTTCCAAGGTCACGCAAAACATTTCCTAAATTACCTAGAAGTCCCGGATCTCTTGGTTGCAGTGCTACTGCTTTCTCTTGACATACTAGTCCCTCCTCTGGGCGACCCATCTGTCTCAGCATTGATCCAAGGTTTCGATATGCATCCACTAGTGAGGGGTCGCGTTGGACGGATTCGCGATACAGTGATTCAGCTTCGCTCAGCTCTTGGCGCTGGTGGTGCTCACATGCCTTAGCAAAAAGCCGAAGTCCTGATGATGCGCTGTCCATACCTTCTATTGTCTCATGAATGAATCTTCTGGTGCACCAGTCTCAACCTCTCATCCTGAGGTCCTTGCTCGAGAGGCTATCGATTCGTTCCATCAGGGTAATGTTCAGAAGGCCTTAGATCAGGCATTACTGCTTATTCATATAACCGATTTTGAGGCAGAGATGAGTCATTTAGTTGGAGCATGTTTCCATCAACTTACTAGCTATGAAGAGGCTTTGCCTTTTCTACGGAGAGCGATTATATCAAATCCTTTAGAGTCAGCTTATCTTAATACGTATGGGGTTGTATTGAGGAAAGCTGCGCTTTTTGAGCAATCTTCGCGTTCTTATGAAAAGGCTATAGCATTGGATCCTAAATTTTCCGATGCTTTTTATAATCGAGGGAACGTTCTTGTCGAACTAAAGAGAAAAGATCAGGCTGCTGACAATTTTCGTCGTTGCCTTGAACTTAATCCCACTCACAATAATGCGCATCATAATTTGGCCAACATATATCGAGATCGAAAAAAGATTGACTTGGCGCTAGAGCATTATCAACGCTCTGACGAATGTCAACATTTTAATCCAGACATGCATTGTAATTGGGGCCTTGCATTACAACTAAAAGAACACTGGAGTCGGGCAATTGATCGTTTTGAGGTGGCTATTAATCAAAAAAGTGATCATGCCCCCTCTTATGTTAATTTGGGTGGTGCCTTGGCCGTTCAGGAACGTTTTACTGAAGCCTGCGCCTCTTTTAGACGTGGTGTAGAACTCGATAGTAATTGTCTCGATGCAAAGTTCAATCTTGGATTAACTCTTTTAACTATTGGTCAACTTGAGGAAGGATGGAAGTTCTACGAGACGCGTTTATCTCTGCCAAAAAAGGTGATAACTCCTTTTCCGGATATTCCTGTTTGGGACGGTTGTCTTGATCTCGATAGTCCACTTTTGGTTTGGGCTGAGCAAGGATATGGAGATAATATTCAGTTTGTTCGTTATATTCCAATCTTAATTGAGATGGGTATCAATGTTGTTCTTTCTACACGCAAACCTTTGATTTCTTTATTTCAAAAATGCTTAATGCCTTCTGCTCCACCAATAATTGAGCATCGCCGTCAAGATTTGCAGGGCTTTTCTCATCATATTCCTTTGCTGAGTCTTCCACGTGTTCTTAATACGTCAATGTCTACGATTCCACGTATGCCTGGCTACTTGAAGCCGCCAGTCGATATCCCTGATAAATTAAGGCTCAAGCGCCAACCTTTTGCCTTAAATATAGGTTTAGTTTGGGCTTCAGGTGCGGATAATAAGGATATGTATGAAGACAAAAGTATGAAACTTGATTCTTTGATGCCAATGTTTGACAATTGGCGTAACGAGCGTTTATTAGTTATTCATTCGTTGCAAGTCGGTGTTGACTCAGAGGACGTCAATCCATGGCTTAATCAGTGGGGTGTAGTGGATTGGAGTCATTCTTTGGAATCTTTCTATGACACCGCGGTCGTCGTTAAACAACTTGACTTAGTCATATCAGTTGATACTGCTGTCGCTCATATTGCAGGTGCAATGGATGTTCCTGTTTGGCTTATGCTTCAACACAATGCAGACTTTCGTTGGTTACGTGGTCGAGACGATTCTCCATGGTATAATTCTATGACTTTATTTCGTCAAAAAGCTCTTGGTGACTGGGACTCGGTAGTGCTAAAAATTTCAAACCGTCTCAAGCAGCTTTTAGGCTGATGTCGCAGATCAATTTTGAGGATATTTCATGGAACTTGCTGCGTAAATCTGGTAGGGTCCGACATGTTTTGGAGGCATGGATTGAGTATCAAATTTGTGAATTAGTTCCCCTTTCTGAGGACCTAGAATTAGAGTTGCTTAATGATTACACTCCCTCTCATTGGGAAGAGTCAAATGATTGTTTTTATGCTTCTTCAAGGCAACGGCGAATTGAAGAGTTTAAGCGTTCTAATTTCTTGCTTCAGGTAGAAGAACATTTTACCCGTACTAAGGATCAGCGAGAACAAATTATATTTTCAATGATTCGTACCAGTAGTATGTCAAGAATTAAGGAATTACTCATTTCTATCCGTGAAGGCGAATTAGATTTTGCTGCTGCAGCAATTCGTTGGTCGGAAGGCCCCGAAAGTGCGCGTGGTGGTCGTGTTGGGCCAATCTCAGCCAACCATGCGGGTCACCCAGAGCTGCGTAAAAGGTTAGAAAGTGCGGTTGAAGGTCAATATGTTGGGCCTTTTACAATTGATCAAACTCATGTATTATTACGTCTTGACAAGCGTATTCAAGTGCGTTTGGACGATCAGATGCAAAATGTTTTAATCGATGAGTTATACCAGAATTGGATGGCTCATCAGATTTCACGGCTTGAGTCTGGTGAGACAATTGATCCTATTGAGTATTTGCCTGCTTGACTTCCTCCGTATCCTCCAGAGTTCGTCTTTTACAGCAGTACCCTCCGCTTGACTTGCTGCCAGTTGAATTACTGCAGTCCTATGAAGATCAGATTGGTGCCTTGTTTATATCGTTTGGGGAAAGTCTCTCTCAAGAGCTTGTTCCGTCATCTTCTGTCCTTCTTGTCGTTGAAGGTGGATTGCGTCTTTCCGGTCGCGACTTATCAGGTGAGGATTTCACCTTAAGGCGGGTCCCCCCTGGTCAGTGGTGGGGTGCATGGAGTGGCTTAAACGGTCTTTCTGCTGCAACATGTCGCACGACTTCTGATACCAAACTACTTTCTGTACCTGTTGAGCTTTGGCAGCTTTTCTACAGCTCCGATACTCGTCTTTCTGATTGGATTAAACTGCATCCCCAGCGAGAAGATCTATATGCTGCCTTACGTTCAACTTTGATTCGGCGTGAATTACAAGATTTAAGTATTTCTGAACTACTTGATCGTTTGCAGTCGCTTGTCATATCAGTGGATGTGAGTCAAGTTGATGATCTAGATCGACTATTTGCTAATCATCCACAGACCTCATGGTTCCCTCAATTTCCAGACTTTATATTTCCCGAGTTAGGCCCCCCCGACTCTCGTGGAATCTCATTAGATAATTTAAAAGTTGCATTGGCTACTTCTCAAAATGGACTTCGTTTAATTGGTTTGCCTTTAGCTCCCTTGCAGCAATTGATTGAGCCTCCTCCCGCACCGGATGTGGCGGCTACTCCAACTGCCTCTCAGCTAGAGGTGCCTGAATGGCAGAACCCAGATGGTGAGCAGCTCTTGGCATTGGCCATGCAGCAAAATCAGGGACCTTCGAAGATAAATCGTCAGTCTCTTCACATCAAGCCAGTTCTCGGGTATAGCGCCGCAGAGCAGGGTCTAGCCCTCCTTCAGATGGTTTGTGAGCTCCTCAAGTTACCTTTCCGTCGTGATGTCGTGGATCGTATGTTGCAGGGATTGGTTGGTGATAAATCTTCTCCTTCTTTAGAAAATATTGGACAAATTGCAGATGCTTTAGGGTTAACAGCTGTTATGATGCAAGTTCCTGTTCCTCATCTTGGACGTGTAACTTTACCAGCAGTTGTTGAGAGTTCTGATGGTATCTTGCTTCTAGTTGGTTACAAAGATGATAACGTACTTGCAGTTGATCCTCGTGAGGGCGAGCGTACCATTCCTTCTTCTGAATTTTCTGAAGAAAGTCAAATTGTTCGCATTATTACCTTCTCGCGTCGTGCTGATAGTGCGACCAAGCGCTTTGATATAACGTACTTCTTTCCTTTTTTGCAGAGATACCGTAGCTCTCTTATTCTTGTATTTGTAGCCTCCATTTTTATCAATATTTTTGGTTTGGCTCAGCCATTAATTATTCAACAAATCATCGATAAAGTTATTGGTCAGCAAAATTTCAGTATCCTTTACTTTCTTGGAGTAATGCTTATTGGTGTCAGTATTATTTCTAATATTCTAAACCTTATTCGGACATTCCTTTTTACAGATACTACTAATCGCATCGATATTGCGACCTCTGGCAATATTCTTACGCATCTATTCAGGCTTCCTCTTAATTATTTTGATAAGCGCCCTGTAGGAGAGATTTCTACTCGTATCAGTGAGTTAGGAACAATTCGTGGTTTTCTCACTGGTACCGCTTTAACACTAATTCTTGACGTTATCTTTGGAGTTGTTTATTTATTTGTTTGTATTTCGTATAGCGGCCTTTTAACTGCTGTGGCGCTTGGTGTAGTACCTCTTTATTTGGCTTTAGTATATGTTGTTGCGCCTGTTGTGAAGAGACAGCTTCGTATTGCCGCTGAAGCTAATGCTGCAGCAACTTCATTAATGGTTGAAGCACTTAACGGTATGCAAACTGTCAAGGCTCAACATGCTGAAACGATTTTACGTTGGAAGTGGCAGCAGCGTTATGCAAGATTTATATCTAGTAATTTTCGTACAACAATAATCGGTTCTACAGCTGGTTCTATCGGTGGTTTCTTTAATGAAGTAGGTGGCCTTGCCGTTCTTTGGGTCGGTGCATATCTGGTTTTGGAAGGCGATTTAACAATTGGCCAGTTGATTGCATTTCGGATTATTAGTGGAAACGTTGTGGGTCCTATAATTCGTTTGGCTCAAACATGGCAAACTATTCAGGCTTTGCAAATTTCAATCGAACGTCTTTCTGATGTTGTTGATGCTGAACCTGAACAACCCGTTGATGCTCGTCCTATTGCATTGCCATCTCTCAATGGTAAAATAGAGTTTGAAAAGGTTGATTTTCGTTTTACTGAACATGGCTCTTTGGTTGTAAAAAATGTTTCTTTTACTGTAGATGCAGGAAAATTTATTGGTATTGCCGGTCAAAGCGGTAGTGGTAAAAGTACTATTATGAAATTGCTGCCAAGAATGTATCGTCCCTGTGCAGGTGTCATTCGGATCGATGACTATGATATTTCTAAGGTCGATATTGATTCTCTTCGTCAGCAAATTGGTATTGTCTCTCAAGATTCGATGTTGTTCGATGGATCAGTTCGAGATAATATTTCTCTTATCTCCCCTGATTCAACTGATGAGCAGGTGCTTCATGCCGCAAAAGTGGCTTGTGCTCATTCTTTTATAATGGATTTACCTAATGGGTACGACACTCGTGTAGGAGAACGAGGTTCAGCATTGTCCGGTGGCCAGCGTCAAAGAGTGGCTATTGCTCGTGCTATCATCTCCCGTCCGAGATTACTGATTCTTGATGAAGCAACCAGTGCACTCGATTATCTTACTGAGCGTACTGTATGTGAAAATCTTCGCCGTGAGTTGAAGGGAGATACTGTCTTTTTCATCACTCATCGTTTAGGTACGATCCGTAATGCGGATAATATCCTTCTTATGGACAGTGGTTTACTTCAGGAAGCTGGTACTCATCAGGAGCTTCTTCAGAAGCGTGGTCTGTACTACGCTCTTTATCGTCAACAAGATGCTTCTCTCAATTAAGTCTTACAAATCTATTTCCATCAGTTGTGTCTCTTATGACTAGTCGCCTAGATCTAAAAAAGCGTTTTAATCAATTGGTTCGTTACGACAAGAATCCGCAAAAGGTCTTCTATGATTTAAAAAAGCATTTTAAGCAATTGGTTCGTTATGACAAGAATGCACAAAAAGTTTTCTATGACACTCCTGGTTTATTAGACCAAAGTCAGCACTGGGGTGGTCTCGTTATTTGGACAATTGCTGTAGGTACGTCAGCCGCTCTTGTTTGGGCTTTTCTAGGTAAAGTTGACCAAACCGTTGGTGCTGTTGGTACTCTTGAGCCTGTATTAGGCAAAGTTATTGTAAAAACTCCCAGTGGTGGAATAGTTCGGAATATTTGGGTCGAAGAAGGGGAGTTGATCCCTATTTCACATCAATTGGTTCGGATCGAGAACCTTGGCACTAAAGCTCAGTTAGAAGCGCTAAAGCGTCAGCAGGCGTTATTTACTTACGAAAATGAACTCTTGAATTTGTTGATAGATCGACAAGGTGAGTTGCCTACTTCACTACCGCCGTCTTCTACGTTGATTTCTAAGGAAGATCGCGTCCGTTCTGTTCAGTTAACCGTCCAGCAAACTGCTTCACAGTTACGGCAACTACGTTCTCGTCTTACCTCTCAATTATTGACACTCGAGCTGAAAGTTGAGTTAGCCGATTCAATGGATGTCTTGTACAAAAATGGAAGTATCTCTCGTTTCAATTTTCTTACTTCCAAGGACGATGTTCAACAGTCTAATGCTCAAGTATCTCAAACCAGAGAGCAGATTAATATACTTGTAGCCCAAGCTGGACGTCAAGTCAGCGCGAATACTCGTCAATTAATTACTTTACAGGCTCGAATTATAGATTTAGAGGAGACAAATCGTAATCTCCTTCTTAAATCTACGACTCCTGGCCGAGTCTTTAATCTTTCTGTTCAACCCGGTTCGGTAATTGCTCCTGGTTCTGAAGTCATGCGTATTATTCCTGAGGGTGGTCTGAGAGCGAGTGTATTTTTGGCGAATTCCGATTTAGGTTTTGTCTCTGAAGGACAGGCTGTTAAGTTATCAGTCTCCTCTTTCCCACCCGGCGAATATGGATATTTAGATGCACGGGTAACTCGTATCGGTGCTGACTCTCTTAAGAGTAATGATGGTTCTGGTTCCGAAGCTCAATCTACTAATAAGTACCCGGTTCAAATCACGATTGATAGTAACTCTGAAAAAAGTTCTCTCCTCACTCGGTTAAAGCCAGGTATGCAAGTTTCTGCATTGATCGTTGTTCGTCAACGACCCATTATTTCATTGTTGACAGATACTTTCACTCAGGGCTCTGAGGATCTGCAAAATACACGTTGATGTCAGACAAATTTATACAGATTTTTTTGTCAAATCTGGATGAAGACTTACCCGAAGTCTTGAGATTGCAGGCTTCACGCTTCAATTCATTATACTCCAATTGTGAATATTTATATTTTGATCGTTCAAATCTGCGCGATTGGATTGGCGATGTTATGGATAAATCCGTTCTTGCAGCGTTTGATTGTCTGAAACCGCTTGCTTTTAAAGCTGATCTTGCGCGGTACTGCTTAATTCATCACTATGGCGGGTGGTACGCCGATATAACGCTTAAACCTTTAATTGGAATTCGTCTCGGCCCTGACATTGAGTTCTCTTATTTCTATGATTCAGGGTCTGGTTTACCTTCTCCTATGAGAAGTTCGCACGATGTTATGAATGCTTTTTTTTATTCTAGAGCTGGTCATCCTGTGCTTTCTTCAACTATTGAGTCGATTTTAAAAAATGTTAATTGTTTAAATTACGGGAATACATCATTATGTCCAACAGGTCCAACATTGTTTGGTCGCTCTATTGCACAGTATGCTCCTTCACCGTCAATGTTGATGGGGCATTTTATTCCTCTTACACCATCACATTCAAACACGAACAAAGCTTTTGTAGCTCAAGATGGATCTATTGTAGCTTTGCATAAATCAGCCTGGCATTCTGGTCAACCTGAGCCTGGTGATCTGTCATCCTTTGGTGTACAAGGTAGCAATAATTATCAAGAACTTTGGCTGGATCGGGATATCTATTCAACTCAAGATTAATTTATTTGCATGTAGTTTGTTTATCAATTTATCCATACTCTGTTCCCAGCTCCATTTATTCATGGTCGCAGCATTCTGTGCCCTCTCTTCTTTCCAATAACTTTTATTTTTGAATTGTTTTATCCATTCTTCTACTAAAGAATCTGGATCTGTTTCACCCCATACTCCTTGATCATCCCCTCCATAGGCTTCGGATATCTTTTCAGTGTCTGTTTTCCTTGAACTCCTTTTAATGCCAATTGCATGTGGAATATCACCATTGAGTAGATCCAGGTGTCCAGTATTTTCCGACAGTAAAGTTGGAATGCCGCATGCCAGTGCTTCCATTGCCATCAAATTTGTTCCACCTTCGCATCTACTTGCAAATACTGCAGTGTCAGCTTGTTTTATTAGTGAGGGTAACTGTGCATTATTTATTATGCTAGGGATTAGTATATTTTGCTCAGGTATTCCTTCTGATATTAGCCAAGGTTGTATGTCCTCTGCCTTTCCTGATCTAGGATTCGTTAATATGTATGGTGTTGTATTCAATGTGTTGATTCCTATATTTCCAATATTTACCCAACATCCTATTAGCAATGCATTAGGGCATAATTTGATAAATCTTCTGAAAGCTTCTATCACTATGTCCTGTCCCTTCCTCGATTCAAGTTTTCCACCTGCAAAGATAATAAATGGTCTTATAAGTAGTTGTCTTACGGGTATTGGATTGAATATGCTTAGGTCAACTCCTTGATGGACTAGAAAACTATTGTTGATACCATGTGATTCGAGTACTTTCTGGTTCCAATTAGATCCTGTTATGATTAAATCAAATTCATTTTGCATAAATAGTTTAAGCTGTTCTGGTATTAGACTTCTCTCGAAGAACGTAACTCCAACCCTATATTTTCCATGAAATTCGTGTGGCTTTGCACTATTCCCTAGTCCATCAAAAATAATCTGACAGTTTGTGCTTAATGAGCTTTTACTAGTATTTCCCTTGACTGCATTAATCAGAGGCCTACTATCTTTCTCAATTTGCTCTGACCATAGTTGCCACTCTAGTTCACATGCTTGTGTTTTAGCAATATTGTAGGGAACTATAGGTCGTGCGATTGATTCGCTTATTAGTGCTTTAGCAAGTTGTATTCCATATCTTCCCCATCCGGTGTATGGTGTAAGTGGCCAGGTAATTGCTATCTTTTGCTTGTAATAATGTTTATTTTCCATATTACTATTGTATCATTTCAATAAAATTCCGACCTGCATGCTCAACTGTTAAGAATTGACCATTCGATAATGCTGGTTTGACTATCTGAAATTGTTTCATTACTCCCAATGTTGCTGCGCTTTCAAGTGGTCCGTGGAAACTTGCGTCCTTTTCATTCCAGTATGTACCCTTGAAGTACTCCTCCGATTGTTTTTGATTTAAAAAGAAACAGCCTGAGTGAGTATTAATTCTTTGCTTAAATTTAATGCTTTCGCCCAAGTGATTCATGCATAGCAATGTATTCATTGAGTTCCTGTATTTTTCTGTCGATGGTGGATTATAGTCGCCATCGATATAAAAACGTCGCAAGTTTTTCAGATTAGTACTTGTTTCGATCCTATTTGGCTGCAAAAGATATTTATCTCCAAAGCTTTGATTAAAGAATCTTAGCTTTTTGAAGTAGTCTGCATCTGTAATGAGTATGTCGTCTTCCATGAAGCAATTGTAGTCATATTTATCATATTCCTTCTCTAAGATTTTGTGGCATTCAAATCCTAGCTGTTTTGGTTCCTCTGGCTCGCACTGAATTCTCGTAAAAGTATTTTTATCTTCTAGATCCTTTAAATTTTTAAGTATATGATTCTCGTTTGAAACGCATATTGATATTTTTATATTAGATCCATTTGTGTTAATTAAATCAACTCGCCGCTTTTGATGGTTTAACTCTCCACATGGTTCACCAAATAATCTATGTAACTGTAATATTGCTTCTCTTAATGCTTTTATACGTGGCTCTGGATTGGGGCTCAGTGATCCGTGCCTACCATCTCCATTAGCATTGAAGTAGTGAGCAAAAGCGAAGTGTAGTCGCACAACAGGTTTGTTTGCTTCCCTTGATTTTCTCATCATTTCCTCTTTATGGTGGTCTTATACTGCTTTGCTTCATTTGTTGTCTAAAACTCGCCGACTTAGACGACTTTCAGTTCGTGTCCGTTTAAGTCCTTTTTCTGTTCCGTTCCTTCTGCTTTTTTTATGGGCTGGAATTATTTCTGCTTTGGCGCAGGTAGCTGATTCGTGGATTGTGATTTTGGCTGTTAGCCCATTATTTTTCGCTGCTTTGATCACTGTTCTCTGTCTTTGGGCATATCGCAAAGATTTTTATGCCTGATTTTGCAGGTTTGTTGCTCCCCAGTGATGCCTACGATGTTGTTAACAATCAAATCATTGGTCGTCGTATAGCCGGTCGTTCTATGGTTCAGGGATTTGCGAAGGAACTTGTTCCTGGTGAGTCTCTACCAATTATATGTTTTAGTAATCACGAGAAGAAGAAGCTTCAGTCTCTGCTACAGCCTCTGCTATCTCAAGGGACATCATTAACCTTCCATGATCTTAATACCCAAGTTCTTGAAACGCTAGGGGCAATTCATGTTCCAGATCCTGGTATTACACGTTGGCAACTTCTCCGATCCGGAAGACCATCCAATTCGTTCTCGATTACTGGTTTAATACACACACTTTCTTCGTCGAGTGTTATTTCTGAAATTGAGCGTATGTGGATTTCACCGTTACACCCTTGGGATGCTTTGGTCTGTACTTCCAATGCAGGTAAAAATGTAGTTCAATCTGTCTTTCATAACGTTCATGAACATCTTCAAAAACGTTTTGATACTAAATTACCGTTTCCGAAATGTATGCAGTTGCCTGTCATCCCCCTTGGTTGTTTAGATGCTTTTGAGGGGGACTCTCGACTACCTAAATCACGTCGTGCAGCAGCACGAGTTAAATTAGATATTGATCCTTTATCATTTGTCGTTCTGTTCTTAGGTCGTTTGAGTTTTCATAGTAAAGCCCATCCACTCCCTCTTTACCATGCATTATCTCGACTTACTCGTGAATACCCTAATCGTTCAATTATCCTCCTTGAGTGTGGTCATATTTATTCAGAGCCTATTGAATCCGCTTTCATGGAACTTCAAGGACTTTTTCCCCAGTTGTGCATTAAACGTCTCGGTGGTTTAACTCCCGCCACAGAGAGTCAAAAAACTTCTGCTTTAGCTGCTGCCGATATCTTTGTGTCTTTAGCTGATAATGTTCAAGAAACATTCGGTTTATCCGTTATAGAAGCCATGTCTGCATCCCTGCCAACGATTGTTTCTGACTGGAATGGTTATAAGGATCTTGTTGAGAATGGTGTGACAGGCTTTCTTATTCCAACTGAAATGGTCGTTGATCCATCTCATCAATATGATCATATTGATTCCAATTATTCTCTTGGGACCATGTCTTATGACTGCATGGTTGGATTGAGGAGCATGACAACTATTGTCTCCCATCAAGCGCTTTACCGTTCTTTGAAACGTTTTTTAGATTGTCCTGAATTGTCCTCTCGAATGGGTCATCTCTCCCGTTTACGTTGGCAGCATCTTTTTTCTTGGCATGCTGTTCACAAGCAGTACCTTGAGTTATGGAGAGAGCTTGGTTTTCGCCGCAGACATCATTCGGATCCTTCGATCGACTTTCCAATCCCTACACCTGTTTTCCCGTCCTTTAAAAATTATCCAACAAGTCCTTTTAAGGTGTTTTCTGTTATTCGTTCAGATTTAGAAGATAGCTTACCTTTGTCGATTCTTCGTTTAAATATGCACTCTAGTTTTGTTAGTCTTCTTATGGCTGACTGTGTTGATCATATCATTTTGCGTTTCGAACAGAATTCTCGTTTAGATATACATGATCTTATGTCCCTTGGTGTACCTGAAACTCATATCCAGTCTACTTTTTCAGTTCTTGTTAAGCTTGGGCTCGCCCATGTCGATAAGAGGTTGCCTTGAAACGTTTGCTCTTTGTTTGTTACCCTGACACTAATTACCCTATTGGAGGAGTGAAACAGATCTATCGTCAATGCGAATTACTGTGTGAACTTGGGTTTGATTCTTATGTGTTACATCAGGAACCAAATTTTCGTGTCACATGGTTTTCCTCATCCGCTCCTGTACTTGATATCCAAAGCTACCTTAAGTCTTTTCCCAGTTCTGATGATGATCTAATTATTT
>MDSV01184098.1_pt1 | contig 17761 bp, 17 predicted proteins | sample 810851 | NCBI WGS metagenome assembly MDSV01 (sample SAMN05326640, study PRJNA326480) | marine metagenome | isolation source: seawater | place: Atlantic Ocean: North East | collected 2012 | reverse complement strand
TATAAGAATGACTACTCATTTGTGGGCCCACAGGGACTTGAACCCCGAACCTGCGGATTATGAGTCCGTTGCTCTAACCAATTGAGCTATGGGCCCTAAAATTATTTTTATTTATTAAATAATTTTTTTCTTATTTCAGTTGCTGAAATTTTTCCAACTTCAGATGGAGGAATATGCTCAATAATATCATATCCAACTCCTCTTCCGTAATTGACTGATTCAATGTCTGGAATAACAATTACTTTAATTTTTTTAGATTTAATGAGATCGCTAAGGACATTTTCAATATTTTGCTTTACTTCCATTGGATCATAAGGATTTTTATCATCTTTACTTACTTCTCTGATGCAAATCAAGACATTTTTACCTTCATTTAATCTTTGATCAATTAGCCACCTATGGCCATCATGCCATGGTTGCCATCTTCCTATAAACATTGAATACTTCATTTATACTTTCCTCAATAGTTAATTTACCTGTATCTATCGCTAAATGATTAGGATCCGTTGGAACTTCGTAGTCTTTAGCAAAGAAATGCTCTCTACCCCTTTTATCTTCTGTATGTAAGTATACTTCCAGAAAACTAAATTCATCTTTTAATTCATCTCTTAAAAATCTATATGGCGCAACTATAGATACAATACAAATATATTTTTTATTGGCCAGAAATCGAATTATAGATATTGCAGTAGAAATATTTTTTATTCTTCCTTCTTTTGAATAATCTTTATTTTTATTAATACTTCTTAAATCATCGCCATCTAAGTTTATAATTTTGATTTGAGAATTATCATTTTGAAGCAGTTTAATAAAAGCATTTGCTAGAGTTGTTTTCCCACTACCTGGCTGACCTGTAAACCAAACTATCATCAATCACTTTGAGATTTTAAAAGAAATAACTCATTTTTTCTCAAAAAAGCTTCGAAAGATATAAAAACTGTTGAAAATAAAAGTAATAATACAATTATACTTTCGAAATATGCTCTACCAGCTTTATAGGCTACTATGTATGGAGAGTCTAGAATAAATACAGTAGATGTGTTATCTTTTTCATTTATCTTCGCAATTTCAAGCTGATCAGATAATGTTATATATAACTGGTCATATAAATCAATATCCCTTTGAAGTCTCTCTCTTTGTAACATTAAGTTAGGTGAGCTAGCTAAATTTTTATTACTTTCAAGAAAAAGTAATAAGTTATTTTCTGCGTTATTCAGACTGTCTTTTGCCTGATTAAGTCTTTCAGATACAAAATTCTTTTTTTCAACAGCTTTTACATTTGTGATATTATTTGAATATTTTACAATAGAATTATACATATTTTGAGCAATCTGTTGTGATAAATAATCATTTTTTCTCACTGTAACGGTCAATGAATGTAAAGAAGTAATTGGATCTTCAACGTGTATTATACTTGCTCTTAAAACTTCTTTAGCTAATAGCTGTTTTTTAGTTTCAATAGATAAATTATTACTTAAACTTATTCTTCTGTTAATTTTTTTAAATGTTGAGATTGGATTTAAAGATAGTACATCATTGTATGCAACTCCCCAATAATCAACTAAGGTGCTCATTTCTCCATCAATATTATATTTTTGAATGACCACATCTTCTAAAAATTTATCAGAATTAATATATTCAGGAACAGAGAATCCTAAATAAAGACGTTGTTCAAATTTATCTCCTGTAAAACTTCTAATAAAACTTAAAGCGCCAGATTGAGAAGATTCGTTATAATTTGTATAAAAAGAAACTTTCGATGTGTAAGCTGGTGCTTTTAAAAAAAAGTAATAAACGCTAAAAAATAATACGACTAAAACTAAAAGCTTCGAATATTTTTTTAATGATACTAAAATAAAAAAAAATAAATTTTTTAAATCAATATAATCTCCTCTAAATATTGGGTCCAATTTATTTAACCTCTTTTAATCGTTATTATCAATTAGAATAAAAATAGCAGCAATATTTGCTAAGGTAGTAGATAGGTCGCTAACAAAAGTTGTAATTTCAAATTCTGTTGGGTCAGGATTAACAGGTACAAATACTGAATCTCCAGGAAATACTCTTTTTGCTCTTCCTCTCAAAATATTTACACGTTCAATTTCTCCATTAGCCCTAATAACATAAGCTCTCTTTTTTAAACTATATGGTTTATATCCACCTGCTAACTCAATGGCTTTTGACATGGACATCGCATCGCCAGAATGTGCTATCAATCCTGGGCTATAAACATTGCCATCAACTTTCACTACATTTGTCTTAGAAAGAATCTTAATTATATTTCCATCTGTAATCTCAAAGTCTAAATCGACATTTGATACGAGTTGTTTGCTCACAACCTCATTTCCTAATTCGTCAAGACTTGATAAATTTTTTGATACTGATAAAGAATTTAATGAACCCATTTCAGTAATTCCTCCAGCAAGCTTAATCGCTTCAGAAAGTCTTAGACCTTTTCGGAGTGGATACGTTCCGGGCCTATTAATTTCGCCCTCAATTGAAAATGTAAAGTCATTATAATAATTTGGATTTTCGTAAACAAATATCTTATCATTTGTTTCAAGAAAAAATTTATCGGAATCAGCATAATTAACTTGAAATTCTTTACTATAAAACTGTGTTTCATCAAGCCTTAAAACTACTATGTTATCATTAATAGTTTTTCTAAAAATTGGATCGTCGAAACCACCAGCTAAATCAAGTACATTCCTTAAACTATTTCTTGCCTTAATCTGTTTTTCATTGGATGAATCAATCATTTTAAAAGCTGGATATTCTCCAGGTAATACAACTCTACCAAAAATAGTAACATCCGTGTCATTATCAAAAATGGGAATTACGTTTACGGAAGCACCATTATTTAGAATAACATCTGACGACAAAGAAATATTAACTAAAAAACTTGTTCTAGCCATATCATCAGATATACGATTTTCAAAAGGTGTAATATCTTTTATAATAGCTTTATTACTTGCAGCTGCATTCAAACCTCCTGCATAATCTATTAAATTTAAAAATGAATCAGTTTCTACTAACTCGTAACTTGTAGGCCTAGCAATTTCTCCAGCAATACTTACCCTTTTACTAACAACTGGAATGTGAATAATATCTCCATCTAAGATTCTTATGTTCGAAAAATTATTTTTACCATTAATAAAAAAAGTATAGAAATCAAATTTGGCATAAACTTTGTTGTTTCTAATTAACTCAATATTTCTAAGAGAACCAGTTTCTTTAATACCAACTTGACTTATGGCCGTAAAAATATCAGAAAAAGGATGAACCAAATTAATTCCAGGATTTTTAGTCTCTCCAGAAAAATAAACATTTACCGATTTAAGCTTTCCAAGTTCTAACATTAAATTTGTAGAACCTCCAGAGTTTTTTAACGTGGAGTAAATACGAGAAAGTTCATCAACTAAAATAGATTCAGCTTCTTCGAGTGTTTTATTGGAAATATTAATAAAACCAATGTTTTCATAGTAAATCAAACCTTCTTTATTAATAGTAAATCTTTCTCTAGAATTTGTTTCTCCCCATAATGATAAAACAATTTCATCTCCAGGGCCAAGTTTAAAATCTGAAGGAGTAGGAATATTATCGTAGAAATTTAAATCTTTTTTAAAGTAGCTATAACCAAAGAAGTTAATATCTAATGTAGATGAAAGATTGTTGGGAATAAAAATTTCTTTTGATTCAATGCTTTCAGTGGCATCCTCGCTTAATAATTGCTTATTATCAACATCCAGGGATGCTTTATCTCCTAACTGACTCTTAATTATGTCAAGCTCAGCATTGCTCAACATTTTTAAATCATCTATGCTTGCTTGTCCTAAAACAAGACCGAAAAAAGACAAAAATATAATGTATTTATACTTCATGAGCAGAATTTAGGTTCAAATAGCATATTTGCAAATCTTTTATCAAGAAGTCAGCTTTTTTGATTCTTGAACCAAACTTTATTGTCAACATATTCTTTATAACTTAAAATTATTTTTAACACTTTCCATGACACTTGGTCAACATTATAATCAGAAGGGATTTTTGGTAAAATAGTTTCGTTCTGAGCAACTGCAACTTCAATAGAATTCAATATCTCTTTTTCTTTCAAAGAAGACATTATTACAGTTCCTTCATCCATTGCTTCAGATCTTTCATGAGCATATCTAATTGTTATGCCTGGAAAACCAAGTAAAGACGACTCTTCAAAAATTGTTCCACTATCAGAAATAACACAAAAAGCTTTTTTTTGTAAAAAAACATAATCAAAAAATCCCATTGGCTTTAGGTCGATAATATTTTTCCCAAACTTAATCTTTTGTTCTTCAATTCTTTTTTTTGTTCGAGGGTGAAGAGATAATATTAACTTGATACCATAGTGCTCTGTAATATGATTAAAAGAAGATACTATTTCTTTCAATTTTGATGAAGTATCAACGTTCTCTTCTCTATGAATACTTGCTAAGAAATATTTCTTCTTTTGGATTTTTAGCTCAGAAAGTATTTGTGATGCATTTATTGAATCTTTGTAAAAATCTAAAATTTCTTTTTGCGGAGAACCAGTCTTTACTATTTGTGCAGGATGAATTCCTTCGTTTAAAAGATTGTTTTTAGCCTGTTCGCTATAAGGCATGTTAATATCACTAATGTGGTCAACTATTTTTCTATTTATTTCTTCAGGTACTCTAAGGTCGAAACATCTGTTCCCAGCTTCCATGTGAAAAATTGGAATCTTTCTTCTCTTTGCCATTATAGTTGATAAAGCACTGTTTGTATCTCCGAGAACAAGAAGAGCGTCTGGTAATTCTTTTGCAAAAATTTTGTCGGTTTTTTCTATAATACTCGCAATAGTTGAAGATAAATCTGTTTTTGCACTATCAAGAAAATAGTCAGGTTTTCGCACTCCAAGATCTGAGAAGAAAACTTCATTTAGTTCAAAATCGTAGTTCTGACCAGTATGTATAATAATATGTTCTACAAACTCGTCTAATCTTTTCATAACCATTGATAATTTGATGATTTCAGGTCTAGTGCCAATAATTGTAATAACTTTCATTTTCTTAATCAAATTCCTTTAGTTTTTTTAATAGTTTTTTCATTTCATTTATGTTGAGCATATCTGCATTGTCAGAACTAAATTCTATAGAATCTCTAATTTTTTTATTTCCTTTTTCAAAATACTTTTCATAATTCAAATCTCTATCATCGCAAGATATTCTAAAATAATTTCCTAAATCTTCCGCCTTGTGCATTTCTTCCTTACTACACAAAACTTCAAATATTTTTTCACCGTGCCTAATACCAATATTTTGAACTGGATAGTCTGTACAGTTTTTTAAATCTAGAATTGCACTTAATAGAACTTCCATTGTCGCTGTTGGTGCTTTTTGAACAAAAATATCTCCATTTTTTCCGTTTACAAAAGCATACTCTACTAAATTAACAGCATCTTCAAGAGTCATCATAAACCTTGTCATATTTTTATCTGTCAAAGTAATTGGAATTTCTTGCTCCATTTGAGAAAGCCATAATGGTATAACAGAACCCCTTGAAGACATTACATTCCCATATCTAGTTAAACAAAGGTTAGTTCCATCAGGAGCATTTCTAGATTTTGCTACAACAACTTTTTCCATCATAGCTTTAGAAATTCCCATTGCATTAATAGGATAAACAGCTTTGTCTGTACTTAAACATACTATTTTTGAAACTTTAAATTTATAAGCTGAATCTATAACATTGGATGTGCCTAAAATATTAGTCTTTACTGATTCAAGAGGATGAAATTCACAAGATGGAACTTGTTTTAAAGCTGCAGCATGAAAAACATAATCAACTCCACGCATTACATCATCTATTGAACCTCGATTCCTAACATCACCTAAGTAAAATTTAATTCTATCATCTTTATAAAACTTTCTTTGGTCATCTTGTTTTTTTTCATCCCTAGAAAAAATTCGGATTTCTTTAACATTTAAATCAAGATACCTTTTAAGTACAGCATTTCCAAATGAACCGGTTCCACCTGTAATTAAAAGTGTTTTATTTTTTATTATTTCTTTCATATCAAAGGTTAGTAATTATAATTTACTAATTCATCAATCATTTTGTTCCATGATGGAACAATAATTTTAGTCAGTGACTTAATTTTTTCTGAATTAAGACTCCTGTCACAAAAAAAATCTGTTTCCTTATTTATTGTAATATTTAAATTCATTTTATCATTAATTCGGTTCAATAAATCTAATTTGCTAATTGGATCAGATGATAAATTATATAACCCATTTAACTCTTGAAACTCACTAATTAAAATGCCAATTATACGTGCAAATTCTATTGTAGTTAATCCTGAATAAATTGCATTCTCAAAACCGTCAATTGTTTTTCCTTCTTGCGATTTTACCCATTCAAATAATCCAGTTTTATAAAACAAAGATGGCCCTATAAAAGATGTTCTTATTGTTAACACGTTTGGACTATTGAAAATTTCACCTTTAGCTTTACTGATACCATAAAAATCACTTGCATCACTTTTATCTAATTCTGAATAATTACCCTTATCTCCTCTAAAAACACAATCTGTGCTAAGATGAATTAATTTAATATTTCTCACTTTACATTCATTTTTAAGAAAATGAGGGAAAATTGAGTTTATATATTCTGCTGCAAAATTACCTGACACACAGGAATCGCGATGCTTTATAACGGCAATACAATTAATTATTAAATCTGGATTAATATTATTAATGACATTTTTTAACTCTTTTTCGTCTTTGATGTCATCTATAATGATGCAATTAGTTTCTGGTAAAACTTTTGAGAAAAAATTTACACTATTTAAATCATTATTTGTTCTTAAAGTAGTAAATACTTGATGGCTAGAAGACAATCTTTTACAAAGCATATGACCAACTTCGCCAGTTCCTCCTAGAATAAGAATTTTCATTTTTACAATATATCAACAAAAACTGGGGTTTCCCCGCCATTTTGGACCCATTTATAAAACTCGACATAATCATTAGATAATATATCCCATGAAAAATGTTCTTTTATATGTTTTTTTCCTCTAGTTCCCATCTCATTGATTTGATTATTTGATAGAGTATTTGACTCATAAATTGCATCATATATTTCATTTTTATTTGAGTCTACAAACCACCCTAAATTCTTTTCTGCAACGATACTCCACGGTGTATTTTTTGAAGTAATAACTGGCATTTCATGAGACATTGCTTCTGCTATAACTAAAGCAAAATTTTCTGATTTTGAAGGCAAAATAAAGATATCATTATCTAAATATTTTTTACTTTTACTTTCTCCATATACTTTATCACTAAAATAAATATTCTTTAATCCATTTTTCTTAACCAAATTTAATAAATAGTTAAAGTATTCTTGATCGTCATAATAACCACAAATCTCTAAAGAACAATTCAAGTCATTTTCTTCAACTTTTTTCCATGAGTTTATAAGAATATCTAAACCTTTAATTGGATGTATTCTTCCCAAATATAAATATTTTATATTTTCTCTATTTTTAAACTTTTTATTTTCTTTAGGTATATCAATTCCTTCTGGAATGACTGCAATAGGTTGCTTAAATCCTAATTTTCTTATTTCATCTTTTTCCTTAATTGATGTTGCATGAAAAGCATGGCAAGTTGATAAAAATTTATTTTGCTTACTAAATGAACTAAATATCTTTTTTTTGATTTTTGAAACTTTTAAAGCTTCTGCAGAAAAACTACCTTTAGGCGAGTTTATAATCTTAACATTTTTATGTTTTAAAACTTCAAGACTGTATATATGTGGCATACGCCACACTCCATGGCTATGAATTATATCTCCCGATTTTGTTTTATCTACTAATCCATTCTTAAAATCTATTGAGGATAAAATAAATTTTAGAAAAGGATTAACTTTGTATTCATGTACATGAAAATTAGGTAAAAATACTAAGTTATTTTTGCCAACAACATGCATGTGAGTATTAATTTTATCAGCAGTGGCTTGACACAATGCAGGTACTGCATATGAATGACCGCTCAACTGCTTTTCAACAATATATGGTGCGATATGGTGAATAGATAATTGATTAGTCATTATTTAATTATTGTGGTGGAAATCCATTCCCATATAGAAATATATTATTAACAAAATTTAAATTCGCATATAAAAAATAAATGCTCGTAATTAAAACGCCAAAATTAAATCCAGCTCTATATGGCAAACAATAATACATTGAAAAAATATACCCAATCATATTCACTCTATCTCCTCCAACTAAATAAATAGCAACAAAAAGTGGTAAGAAATAGGTTAAAGTTTGTTTTTGATCATTTGAATAGTAAAGCGCAATTACAAAAAATATTAACATTCTTAAAAAGTCAAAAATATCTCTATCTCCACCATATGCAAAGACTTTGTAAAAAATATATGGTAAACCAGAAATTTGAGTTGAACTTGTTAGAAGAAAAGCGAAAACAATTATTGGGAGAAATAAGATAAATTGCTTTTTAAGCTGAAGTTGCAGGATAAAAGGCTTTATTTCTTTTAAAAAAATTTCAAAAACTTTTCCAAGACACATGATTAACATTTGCAGATGTGAAAAAACGGATAGGAATAAAAAGATGGGGGAAAAATTCTTCTCTTTATGATATGCAATTAGGAACAATAAGAAAAATATAAAACCAAATTTCAATCTTTCTGCAGTGAAAAGAATTACATATAAATAATAATTTGTTAATATAACGGATGCTGTTATTAAAAAGTTTACTTTAAGAATATCAAAATATTTGATTATCAAACCTGCCAGCAATGTATTAGCTAAGGATAAAAATAGTACTCTATCAAACCCCAAATTGCTTACTACCCAAACTATAATAAAATGAACAAATTCAACAGTAGTAACAACATAATTGTACAGATAAAATGCATCGATAATACTCAGATTTTTGATTCCACCATAAATTGAAATATATCCATTATTATCACCTCCTGAGTAGAGGCTTGCTAAGTTCATTGAAATTATAAAAACAGAAATAAGTAATAAAATTCTTTTAAAATTATGGATTGAAAGTAATTTATTTTTCATGATTTAATTTTAAAATATCTTTCAAATTTATAACATCTAATTCATCATAAAATTTTATAATATTTTTGTTATTAAGCATTAGAAAAAATCCTTTGCTTATATTATCTTTTTTTAAATATCCATGCATGCCAGCTTTTGGAGAAATATTATTATGAAAAAAATCTGGGGTTACTTGAACTCCTTTTTTTGCCCACCAAACGATATCAGCAATTTCTGCTGCCTTCGGAATACCTTCATTTTTGTAATTATTTTCATTAATAAAATATCCTTTTTTACAAAGATTCTTGTCACTCTTGAGTATTTTTTCAAATTTTTTCCATGTATAATTATCTAATGAATTATTCCATAATCTGATCATTGTAGAATCGAGAAAATAATAAAAATCATTCTGTGGCTTAATATTAACATCTTTAGAAATATTATTAATTATTTCCATTGCGTTTAAAGAATCAACAACTTTTTCCATACCATGATCACCAATAAGACACAAAGTAGCTTTTTTGTCTTCTTTTAAAATAGTTTTATAAAATATTTTTATTTCATAATCAATTTTTTTTAATGCAGAAATTAATTCTTTTGAATGCGGACCATACTTATGTCCAAAATAATCAGGAGTACTTATATAGACTGGTACAAATGAATTATTTATTTTTTTAACATTTTTTAATAAATGACTTAATCTGGATGTATCGTTACCAAATGTTTGTTGCGATAATGAAGTAAAATACTTCCAGTTTATTGTGTATCCATTCTTGATATATTCAAATAAAAGTCCAGATTGATTTTCTTTAGCATATTCTTCAAAATTTATAGCATCCTCCGTTAATACTATTTTATCTAAAATTTCTAAAGGTATTCTTTGAGGATACATGCCATAATCAGATTTTTTTTGAGAGATTTTCCATAATAATCTTCTTATAATTTTTTGTAGAAATTTATTTTTCTCCAAAAAAGATAACATAAACTTTGGCCATTTACTAAACCAGTAGAATGGTTTTTTATTGCTATCTATTGAATTAATATTGATAGCATTTAAAAATCCGGTCTCTTGTGGACTCAAGCTAAGGAAAATTTCAGCTCTTTCACAAAAACCACTAGATATAACTAAATTCTTAGCAAAAATTCCTTCATCAGTTTTTGATGATAACCAAGGCATATATTTTAAGTGATCTGAACGAAGAGCATCTAAAACAATGAAATATGTATTTGGATTATTTTTCACGATTAAATTTTTACTTATCAAAGCCTTCTTAGATTAAAAAAATTATTTTTATATTCTTCTTTTGAAAAATTATGAAGATAGCTTTCAACCAAATTAGCTTTATCTAAATTATTAATACCATTAACATTTTCACCATTTGAAATAGGTAAGCCAAGAACAGTATTTTTTTTACTTAACCAAGGTATTAAAGTTATAAAATCAACTTCCTTTTTGTTTTTTATTCCATCTATTTGTAAATAATTATTAAGCAGTGGAAAAATATCTTTATTTAAAATAAAAAAAAGACAATCCTGTTCTGCAAATCCGTAATATTGTTCACTTTCTTTTGAATGAAATATTCTATTAAAAGTACCATTTTCATTTCTCAATAAACCAACATATGGATTCTTTTTAAACCTAGTTGGCATTGTTATTAAGGGAGAAAATTTTTGATGAATAATGGAAGATACTAAAATGAAACTTGCAGGAATCAACCCTAGATCGCCCCAAAATAACATAATGTTTTTTTTAGAATTCAATTTATCTTGGATAGCTTGTAAACATCTTGCTGTACCTTTTATTTGACTTTTTTCAAGAGCAATTAATTGAATTAATTTATCATTTTCTTCAAACTCTTTAAAAAAATCCCTATCAATTTCATTTATAACAATTTTAATTGAAGAAATGTTTTCAACTGAAATTTTAATTGTTTCCAAGAGGTTCATTAAAATAGGTTTCTTACCGTTTGGATAATTTATTGGATATAATGGTTTGGGATAAGAAAGATTCATTCTGGTGCCCTTTCCTGCAGCCATTATAACGATTTCGTATTCATCGTTGATATCATTCATAACTCTGATATATTTTTTTGAAATTTTATCTTTGTAATTTTCAGGACAAAAGTTTGAATTGTTAATTGGATTACTAATTAGGTTATCAATTTCTAACTTTCTCATTATAAAAGATGTTTAAGTGATTTAAAAACATAAGTTGGAGAAAGATCTTCATAGTATTTTTTGGTTTCTGAGGATATTAAAATTGATGTACAATTAAAAAGTTTGCTTTGCTTAACATCAGTCCAGGGATTATCACCTATTGTTACTAATTTCTCATTTTTATTAATACCAAGAGCTTGTTTTGTAAGATAAGGTTTTCCAAATTCTATAATATTTTTTTTATCTATTATTCTATTTGCCAATCCTAATAACCCGTCAGTAATCAACGAAACTGTAAAATTGTATGGGGGATTTGGTGAGATTCTATCAGGGTTTGCTAGAATAATTTCTACATTATTTTGCATCATAATATTTAAAGCAACATCAGTACTTGGTATCCAATTTTTACTTATCAATGAAGTAAAAATTAAAGCATCAATATCTTTATCATATTGATACATAATTTTTTTAGTAAAAGGTGAAATTTTTTCAGTCACATTATCATTCCCGTAATGAAAAACTTTATTATAGTTTTTAATACTTAAGTGATCTAACAATAAATCTAAGGATGTTGATACTTTTGGGATGGGAATATTATAAATAGAATACAAATCATCTCTAAGCTCTGAGCCCGTTTTTGAACCTATGTTGGAAAAAATGATAATTTTATCATAATACTTTTCAATAAAATCTTTTGAACCCTCTAAGGGTGTTTTATTTTTACAATATAATGTACCACTCACATCTAGTATAATCTTATCGTAATCAGATATCATGGCAATTATTCATTGATGATAGACATAATAGCCTCAAATACTTTGGCTCCATTATGTGCCGAAGGATTTGATTTATCAACAAAATTTCCTTTTATAACCTTTAGCCAAGAATATTTCTTTTTCAAATTATCTGCATCAAATGTAATTGATTGGTCACTAAAATTATCATCAATATTATCGTTTACAATTAAATGGGTTAGTAAGTCTTTTTTATTAATTTTTTTTGTTACAGATCTAGATAAATGCTTAAACAAATCTTCAACCAAGTCTGAGACATTTACAAAATTATTTGTCTCTTTTTTTAAGTTTGCTATCATAACTTTTGGTGCATTATTTTCATTTATAAAAAGAGCAATATCTTTTGTTTCTAAGCTTGGCAGAATACTTGAGTAAGGCGTACCTGAACCATAAATTATAATATCAGCATGTATGATTTTTTCTTCAATAACCTCATTACATTTAGGATAGCTCCTCAATGTATTTAAATAATTAATTTTATCATCAATCTCTATTGAAGATAATTTTCTTATTTGATTCATAGTTATAGGATTTTCCATTTGATATATGTCCTTAATGCTATGTGTAGTGCGAGTTAAAACTACAGATGCTTCATTTGGTAGCAATGTACCATTTTTTAGTAAGCCACTTAAATATCTTACAGAATTAGAATTCGGATAAATCTTAATTTTTGAATCCAAACTACAAAAATTAGAAAATGCATCAATTGCTTTATTAAAGTCTAGATTATTTTCGATTAAAAATGATGCAAAAAGAATATTACCTATTTTAAAATCTTCTATATCAATTATTTCATCTCTATTTTTATAAAAATAATTGAAGAAAGTATGCAACTTTTCAACAATCACTTTTCTTTTACTGTTTGAAAGAGAGGTTAGAGGTTTAAAGTATTTTGGCAAGAAGTCCTTATAAAGAATTTTATGAAGGTTTCTATATAATAATAACCTTTCTTCAAAATTATTTACATAAGGAAATCTTGCATCCATAGCATTGATAAGATTTTTGTCAGGTGATAAAGATAAAATTGCTTTAAGAAAATCACTTATACCATGTGCTTTATAATTAAAGAGTCTTCTTATCTCTCCAGTTGAAGCACCGTCGTCTAAACCATTGATTATTACAGATAATTCACGAAAATCCTTTGTTTGTTTTTTCATGTGAGAAAATAAATTTTTATTTCCCCTACCTCCGGAAAAAACTAATAGTCTATTATTTTTTGCCATATTTTTTTTCTCAAAACTCCAATCAATTCTGATATGTTAGGATAAAGTCTGCCTAAATACCATCTCTTTAGGGGTTTTCTTTCATTTTTTATTATTATAGGTAATTTAATTAGACCTTCTAAAAATCCTAAAAGATAATAATGTGTCGAAAATGCTTTAATTGATAAAAATAAATTTATTACTAATAAGTTAAAAAGTTCAATAAATGCTGGTATGATTGGATAATGTTTAAATATCAACCATATATTATTTCTTGTATTATAATAAAAGAACTTTGGTGAAAGTCTCTTTGTTGGAGACTCTTTATGATAAGCTAAAATATCCTTAAAGTGTTCGATCTTATAACCAAAATCTAGCGCTCTAATTGATATATCAGCCTCACTAGCATAAATGAAGTAATTACCAGGTCTCAACCCAGTATTGTCAATAACGTCTCTTCTAATACCAACAGCACATCCTGTAAAAATTCGATCATGAGGGGGCCAATTCTTAGGTTCGTTTTGTATGCTATTAGAAAAAAAGTTATAAATACGTGGGTCTACTATACCTAAAGATGGATTTTCATTGAATTTATTAACTATCTTCTGAATACCTTCATCTTCAAAAAAAGCATCACTATCTAAATAAACTAGTATAGAACCATTTGAATTAACAATTCCAACGTTGAATCCTTCTTCGCAACCTACATTAGATGGTAAACATACCAGCTTATAGTCTTTGTACAGTCTTTTTATTTCTTCAATTGTTCCATCGGATGATCCATTATCTACTACTATAACTTCAATATTATTATAGGATTGCTTCCCAATAGCTTCTAATGCATCAAGAATCTCTTCTTTTCGATTCCATGTCACAATGATAATAGATACTAATGGCTGGTTATTTTTCATTAAAGTGAATGTTAATGTTTATTATTTGAATAAATAATACCAAAATTTATTACTTGTAAAATATTTGATCTCCTTTATCATTCCAAAATTTACAGTTTGAATCATTATCGATGCAGAATTTCAAAGCTGACTCCCAATTATTTTTTATCTTTTTACTTCTGTCAAATTTATTTATTTCCTTAATAACAATTTTGAAAAGATTGCTATCAATTGCCAAATCTTTATTTCTACTTTCTTGACTCTTACACGAAGCAAGCAATAAGATTTCAATAATTGTCAATTTAATTCTATTATTATAAGCTTTATTTCTTGATGCAAAGCCATACACTTTCCTTAAAATATTTTCATAATCATAATTGTATTTTTTAATAATACTCAACCAATTTGACGGATATTCAAGTTTATTAAAATCTATAGAATAATATTTAGATAAAAATAGCTCTAAAACAGTTAGATGAATACTCCTATTTAAACTCCAAAGCTTAAAAATATTATCTTTAATATAAAGATGGGGCGATACCTTAAATTTTGTAGCAATTTCAACCAATTGGCACCATTCTTTATTTTTAAATGAAGATTTAAAAATTTTCTCTCTTTGTATATAACTACTATGGTATTTCCCTTCCAAAATTAATAATGCTGTGGACCATCCAAGAATTGATTTGCAAATCTGTTGGTACATCCAAAATTTTTCATTAATTGTTAAATCTTTTTCTTGTTTATTGGGGTATGATTGAATAATTGATATAAGATATAAAAGCAAGGGTGTTCTTCCTTCTTTTAAACTTAATTTTTGAGAATCTATAATTGGAATTGAATTTAAAATTTGATTATTGCCGTAAAAAACATATGATGCATACTTTAAATCATAATTAGCCATAGTAGGTTTTAAAGATTTTAGTTTTTTAATAGGAATGACCTCTAAATCAACTTGCCTAATTTTAATTATTGATGAAATTAGCTTTCTAACTTTATTAATAATATTTTTTTGATTATCAAATTTAGTAATTACATATAAATCATAATCATTTATAGGCTGAATTTCCTCTTCATAAATTAATACACTACCTTCTCCTCTTCCAAAACCACCAGCTAAAATAATTGATTCAACATAATTAAAATTTTCCAGAATTATCTGCTGAATTATAGATAAATCATCATTTATTCTTTTCGCTATTTTCTCATTTTGATTAACTACAAATTTTTTTTGATTGTTTATTGTTTGGCTCATGATATTTGTCTGGTCAATTAATCTCTTTCAAGCCATCATATGTTGAAAACTTATTTTTTTCGATATGTAATTCCCTCATGGATGCCTCATTATTAAAAAATAAGCTTCCATATAACCTATCATAAAATGAAGGTAGAAAATTCTTCAATAATTTCTCAAAAAAGGGGATTTTTATTAGAAAAATTTTTTTATTTAAAGATTCTCCAATCATAAGAATTAATTCAGAGGTTGAAAGAGATTCATTATCTTTTGCAATGAAAACTCCTTGTTTCTCTAATGATATTATTTTATGTAAAACAAAACATATATTACCAACAAAAACTATACTTCTTTTATTTTTTGTGTCTTTAAATGGTAAAATAGGTGTTTTTTTTACCAAACTTATAAGATTGAAAAAATTTGCTTTTACTCCATTGCCATAAATTAAGGGACTTCTTACAACTGAAGTTTTAAAATTATCAGTCTCAAGTTTTGATAGAAGCATTTCCGCTTCAAGCTTGCTTGCTGAATAATGGTCTTTTGGATTAGTAGGGCTATCTTCAAAATAAGGAGATTTGCACTCTTCACCGTAAACCTTAACAGTACTAAGAAAAATAAAGTGTTTAACTCCTGAATCTTTTGCTTTTTTTGCTAATTCTATTGTTTGGTTTACATTAATATCATAATAATGTTCCTTTTTTGCTTCCTTCATTTGATGAACTAATGCAGAGCAATGAACAATTGTTTCAATACTATTTAACTCGAGATCATTGAAATTATCATTCAAAAAAGAGAATTTTTTGATGTGATATGTTTTTTTATAATTTTTAAAGAAGTAACTACCAACAAAACCTGAAGCCCCTGTTAATAAAATCCTTTTCATAGATACTACAAGTTTACTATTTTATTTATGGAAATTATATAGTTAATCAATTATTAATGCATACTATTCAAAAATTATTTGATGGAAAAAAAAATATATAAAATTGGTATTATTGGCAGAGGATTTGTTGGTTCAGCTGTGGAGCACGGATTTTTATGTGATGATAATTATATTACAGATGTAAAAATTTTCGATAAATCTCCTAAATTGTCAACTCACACACTTGAAGAAACAGTAAATGATTCAATGTTTATTTTTATATCCGTACCTACTCCTGCAAATCTTAACGGATCTATTAATCTTGATACTTTGGATATAGTTTTAAATGATATTAATCAGTGCATTGAAAATGACTGTATAATTCTTATTCGTTCAACTATAACTCCAGGAACATCAAAAAAATTTTCCGAAAGATACCCTAAATTAAATATTGTTTTTAACCCTGAATTTTTGACAGAAAAAAATGCAAAAGAAGATTTTATTAATCAGTCTAGAATAATTCTTGGTGGGGAAAATAGCTCTACAAACAAAGTTGCTGAACTTTACAATTGGAGATTTGATAACAAGGTCCCGATTATCCAAACAGACTATCAAACTGCTGAATTAATTAAATACATGAATAATATTTTTCTTGCAACAAAAGTATCATTTATGAATGAAATGTTTTTAGTCGCTAATAAAGTTGGAGCTGATTGGGAAAAAGCTGTTGAAGGATTTGTTTTAGATAGTCGTGTTGGATCATCACATGTGAATGTCCCTGGTCATGATGGTAAGTTTGGATTTGGTGGAAGTTGTTTTCCAAAAGATTTACAAGCCTTTATTGAGTTTTCGAATAAATTGGGTATTGATTCAAAGGTTGTTAAAGCAGCATGGAATACTAACCTAAAAGTAAGACCAGAAAGAGATTGGGAATCACTTAAGGGAAGAGCTGTTGTAGATAAAGAAATTGACTAAATTGAGAGCCATCTATCGTTATCTAAGGTCCATTTAATAGTCGATTCAAGTCTGTCATATGCTGATTGTGGCTCCCAACCCATTTCTTTCATTTTAGTGCCATCAAGAGCATATCTTAAATCATGACCTGGTCTTTGAGAATGAAAATCAACCATTTCATAATTAAGATCTTTATCTTGAACTTTTGCAATAAACTTTGCCAATGATAAATTATCAATTTCATCTTTTCCAACAATATTAAACTTTTGGCATTTCATTCCAGTAGAGTCCGGAGAAAACAATGACATATTGTAATTAAAGAGGAATAGTAAAGCTTCAGCAACATCTTCAGCATGGATATAATGCCTTGAACCTGCTATAGTTTTCTCAGGATTAGCATGCACTGTTATAACTTCGTTATCTCTTACTTTCTTGATTACCATAGGGATGAATTTTTCAGGATTTTGTCTTTCTCCAAAAACATTCATGGTGTGCGTAATTAATGAAGGTATTCCATAAGTATTTTCAAATGCCACTACTAATTCTTCTGCGCCAGCCTTTGAAGCTGAATAAGGGTTGGTAGAATTATATCTATCAT
>MDSV01249999.1_pt1 | contig 17764 bp, 13 predicted proteins | sample 810851 | NCBI WGS metagenome assembly MDSV01 (sample SAMN05326640, study PRJNA326480) | marine metagenome | isolation source: seawater | place: Atlantic Ocean: North East | collected 2012 | reverse complement strand
TTTCCTCATGTTCAAATTTTTCAGACTTTCAAGCTAGAAGAGCTAATATAAAATTTAAAAATAAAGATGGAAATAATCTTGCGCATACTATCAATGGCTCGGGTCTTGCTGTGGGTAGATGCTTAATAGCCCTGATTGAAAATAATTTTAATGGCTCTGATTCTATTAAAGTTCCAGACTGTCTAGAACAGTACTTTGGATCAAATGAAATAAAAGTTAATTGAAATACCATCTTTTTATAAAACTATTTTTAATACAAGCCATTATTTCTAATCCTGTTGAGGCTGACTCAATTAAGCTCGGACTTGGATCATGTCTTGATCAAGACTTCCCTCAGCCTATATGGAATTCAATCGAAAAGGAAAATCTTAATTATTTCATTTTTCTTGGCGACAATGTCTATGGCGACAGTTCAGATGGGAGTCTTGATAGATTAAAAAGTGCTTATCAAAATCAAAAATCCCTGCTTCCTGCTTTTTTAGATGATATTAATATTTTATCGATTTGGGACGATCATGATTATGGATTGAATGATGGAGGACGTGATTACATTTTTAAAAAAGAATCTCAAAAAATGTTTTTAGATTTTTGGGAAATTCCAGAAGATGATAATAGATCAAAGCAAGAGGGAATTTATTTTTCTGAAGATAAAACTTTTTTTGATAAAAAATTTAAATTTATATTTCTTGATACTAGATACTTTAGATCTGAATTATTAGGCCCAAAAGGAAAATATGCTAAGAATGAATCACCAAATTCAACAATGTTGGGAATCAATCAATGGGAATGGCTTGAAAAAGAATTAGATGGACATTTTGATTTTTTAATAATATTTAGTTCTATTCAGATTATTGCTCAGGATCATGGATTTGAGAAGTGGAGTAATTTTCCAAATGAAAGAATTAAATTCTTTTCTATGATAGATAAATATATTAATAAAACCTTATTAGTTTCGGGTGATAGGCATCGAGGAGGAATATACAAAAAAAATGGTTTTCTTGAAATCACCGCATCTTCTTTAAACAAACCTGGGTCATTATTTTTTGAAACTGATAAATATTTATTAGGTAAAACCTATCGTCAAGAAAATTACGGTGTTATCGAGATTTCAAAAAATAATATTGACATCATATTAAAAGATAAAGCTGGTAAAATTTTAAATTCAACAGCCTTAGAATATTGATATTAATTATAAGAGATAATTCCATTTAAATGACTCGTGTATAATTTTAATTAATTTTCAAAAATGTCACTTAATGTCACTCAAAAGTATTTTATTATTTCATAAAAGTGAATTACACTATCGTTAACACTTTTTTTACTATAAGAGGATATAATGAAAAAAATTCATCTCAATTTACTCCTTCCAGCATTTCTTTTCTTCAGCCATATTATGGTTGCAGAGGTAGATACTACTGCAAATGTTCGAGGTACTACTAACACCGGTGGCGTCACAATTGTTGCGACGCACATGCCAACAGGAACTGTAAAAAGAACAGTTTCTTCAGATTCGGGTAATTATTCCCTATCTTTTTTACCTATTGGCGGTCCATATAAAATTATTGCATCAAAGGAAGGTTTTGCGTCAGAATCTATAAATGATGTTTTCTTAATTTTAGGAAAGCCAGCAAACATAAAATTTAGTCTTGCGCTAGACTCTGAAATCGAAGACGTTACAGTCACTGCATCAGCTATTGCAGGCCTAGATATGTCTTCAGGCACATCCCTAAATCGTGAAGATATTGATTTAACACCATCTGTAAGTAACGCTATTCAGGATTACGTAAAATTTGATCCAAGAGTTGCTGTAAATGGTGGAGGTTCAAGAGATGCAGAAATTATTGTCATGGGAAGAAACGGACGTTTTAATGACTTTACCATTGATGGCATAAGTTATAACGATCCTTTTGGACTAAATGATAATGGTTTCGCAACCATGAGAAATCCAATTAGCATGGAATTTGTTGATCAAATCTCGGTTGAAATAACACCTTATGACGCATCTAGAGGTGGTTTTACAGGAGGATCAATAGCTGTTGTAACAAAGTCTGGATCTAATGAATTCAGCGGAAGTGCTTATTACAGCAAAAGAGATCAAGGTGATGTTGGAGACTTCCAAAACGGAGAATCATATCCAGAGTTTGAAGAATCTTTCTCTTCTTTTACTTTCTCAGGACCAATTATAAAAGATAAACTTTTCTTCTTTTTAGGTTATGAAGAAAATGAGTTAACTGAACAAACATTTTGGGGAACATCAGATTCTAATGCACCAAATAAAGCAACACATTTAACTAACGCAGATGCAGATAGAATTGCATCAATTGCCAGAGGTTATGGAATAGAACCTGGTCTTATTAATTCCTATAGTTATCCGGAAACTCAGGAGTCTGTAACTCTCAAGTTATCGGGTATTATTAATGAGAAAAATAGAGCAGTCATGACATATTCACATAGTGAAGACTATTACGTTAGCTTATATGGCGGCAGAAGCAATAGATTGTATTTCAGTGATTATGGTTATAAAAAAGATCCAGAAATTGATAGACTTTCATTTACTTTATACAGCGATATCACAGACAGATTATCAACAAAACTAAGATATTCAACTTTTGATATGACTGAAGATGATACAGCAATTTCAACCCTTAAGTCTGGTATTGCTGTTCCTGATATTAGAGTAAATCATAACGGAGGTAGAGTTTACCTTGGTGGTGATAGGTATAGAGGGATCAATTATATTGAGGTTGAAAGAGAAGTATTCTCCTTTAAAGCTACTTATGATATGGGTCAACATGTAATTACAGCAGGTTATGAAACTAAAGTAGATGACACAAGAAATGATTTTGGATCAAGATGGAATGGTGAAATGACTTTTGATTCTATCGATGACTTTGATGCAGGAACATGGTCTTACTTAAGAACTAAACTTTGCCCTGGCGGGGTTAATGATATTTCATGTGTAAGTAATACAATGCAAGTTGATCAAACAAGTTTTTATATCCAGGATACTATTTATGTCAGTGACATATTAACTGTGGTGCTTGGCCTAAGAAATGATTCAGTAAGCTCACCTGATAAACCAAAATTCAATCAGTCTTATTTTGACAAATGGGGTGTTAGAAATGATACGACCTTTGATAATAGCGTTAATCAACCAAGATTCTCATTCGAGCTTGATTCTTCTGATTTATGGTTAACTAACTATGGAGTAGTCTCTTCTACTATTAGAGGTGGATATGGTCTATTTATGGGAAGAGTTCCTTTAGTTTTCTGGCATAATGCTTATGGAAATTCCGGAGCTGCTGGTTGGGCTTATGAAAGAAATTATGATAATGAGTTAGCCAGTGGTGTTCCATGTCCTATGACAAATCCTGCTAATCATTTCTGGCTCAACTCCTCATGTGGATATGTTCCAGACTTTGGTGGAAATAGTGCATATGGCGTTAAAACAATTGATGAAAAATTTGAATCACCATCTAGCTATAGAGGTAATATTGCATTAGATCTCATAACACAAGGCGGTTATGCTATTACATTTGAAATTAACAAAGATATTGTTAATCAGTCTGTAAGATATACTGATATTGGATACTCATCAACAGAAACTTTTGCAAGCGGAAGACAAGTTTCTTCAAGTGACGCAGAAAACATTCATTTAAGCAATCATAGCGAGGGTGAGGCTACTGCCTATACCATTATGGTCGATAAAGATTTTGGAAACGTATCGACTCATATTGGCTATACAAATATGGAAGCTACAGATATGTTTTCTTTAACAAGCGCTCAAGCTGAATCCTCCTACAGAAATCAAGTGTGGACAGCTAATAATGAGGATGTGAGCCCGGCTAGATCAGATAGCATGGTTGAACATAAGCTTGTGGCAGCTCTTGACTATACCACTCAAATATTTGGTTCAAATGACACAAGATTTTCTCTTGTATTTATTAGAAAATCTGGAGAGCCTTATTCAATGGTCTATGACTGGAATGCATGGGATAGTTTAACTGGAAATGGTGTTCACTATGGTTCAAATGATTCAGTATATGTTCCTACAGGTGTTTCTGATTCAAATGTCGCATTTAGTAGTGATGCAGTGGCAAGCGCAGTTATGGATGAGGTTAATTCTAGTTGTATGGCAGGGTACAAAGGTTCTATTATGCCAAGAAATGCTTGTACAAGTCCTTATCAGTCAAGACTTGATCTAAGAGTAACTCAAGATATAGCGGCTGGACCAGGAACTGTAGTTATATATTTTGATATTCTTAATGTATTAAATCTTCTTGATGACAAAAAAGGTGTTGTACGTGACTTCGGTGGTTGGGGTCATAATACAAGCGATGTGTTCTCAGTAGACTCAATTGATTCTTCCGGAGCAAATCCAGTACCAATTATTGAAGGCGTAAGACCAAATGCAGGATTAGATGTAAACTATAATAATGGAAGATCTAATTGGCAGATGAATTTAGGATTTAAATATAAATTCTAATAATCAAAAGAAATTAAAAAGAGCGGTACATCCGCTCTTTTTTTTGTAAAATATCTATGCAATGAATAAAATTCCAGAGTTATCCTTTCAAGAAATTCAAAGTGGAGATGACATCTCTATAAAATTACTTAAATCTGCATTAGAAGACCATGGCTTTTTTTCTATAACCGATCATGGATTATCTTCTGATCTTATAAAAAGATGCTACAAGAGTAGTAAAGAGTTTTTTGATTTAGATTATAAAGTTAAGAATGAATATAGTTCTGTTGGTTCAAAAGGTGCAAGAGGCTATACACCAAAAGGAATTGAGACTGCGGTTGGTGAAACAATTCCTGACCAAAAAGAATTTTGGCATCATGGACCTCAGATAGATGAGTCTTATGATATTAAAATTCCAAAAAATATTAATATTAATGAGGTTCCTAATTTTAATAATAATTTTGATGAGCTTTATATCGAATTACATAAAATAGGTAAACAGGTCTTATCGGTTATCGCACTATCAATTGGATTAAGTTCAGATTATTTTAATGCTTGGGTAGAAAAAGGCAATTCTCTGCTAAGATCAATTCATTATCCTCCAGTAGAAAACAATACAAATCCACATAGAGCAAGGGCTCATGAAGATATAAATCTTATTACTTTATTAATTGGAGCTGAGGAAGGGGGTTTGGAGGTTTTAAGTAAAGATGGAACCTGGTTAAAAGTTTCTCCCAGTTCTGAAGCAATAGTTTGTAATATTGGAGATATGATGCAATTGGTTACAGATAAAAAATTAAAAAGTACTACGCATAGAGTAATTCATCAAGAAAAAACAGAATCTAAACCTAGATATAGTATTCCTTTCTTTCTTCATCCAGCGCCATCAATTAATTTGAAATCTATTTTTAGAGATGATGATAAAGGTATTCTCGCAAATGACTTTCTTGATCAAAGATTAAAAGAGATAAAGCTGTATTAATATGGATATGTTAAACATATTACAAATATTCATAGGCTTTATTGGATTAATTCTTATAGCTATCCCATTTTCAGATAATTTTAAGATCATTAATTATAGGTTTGTTATTTATGGGATTTTATGTCAAATAGTTTTAGCCGTTATTTTATTAAAAATTCCTTTTGTAATCAGCTTTTTTGAAATTCTTGGTAACGGTGTTGTTGTTCTTCAAGAAGCAACTGTAGAAGGTGCACAATTTGTCTTTGGTTATCCGCCATCTGATGATACAAGCCCTTACAGATCATTATTAGAAACTTTTGCTTTTGGTGTTTTGCCATACATTATAGTCATGGCATGTATTTCAGCAATATTATGGTACTGGGGTATTCTTCCATTTATAGTTAATCTAATTTCAAAAGCTTGCCAAAAATTATTTAACATAGGTGGACCAGTTGGCTTGGGAGCTGCTGCAAATATTTTTGTTGGACAAGTAGAGGCTCCTTTACTGATAAGACCTTATGTTAGTAAGTTATCTAATAAAGAATTGTTAATATTAATGACAGCTGGAATGGCTACTGTTGCTGGATCTGTAATGGTGGCATTGATTAGTATTCTTGAGACATCATTTGGAGATGAGAATTTAATCCAGCACTTTATTACTGCTTCAATTTTATCTGTACCAGCAGCAATAATGTATGCAAATATTATGATTCCATCCAACTCGATAACAGATTTTAATGAAAATAAAGTTCCTAAAGTATACAAAAGTACCATGGATGCCGTTACAAGAGGAACGTCTGATGGAGCAAATATTGCTGTAAGCGTTGGAACAATATTAATAGCAGTAATCGCATTAGTTTATATTGTTAATGCAATCTTAGGCTCAATTTCATATCAGTTTGGTTTTGATCTATCTATTGAAATTATATTAGGTTATTTATTTGCACCTATTGCTTGGTTAATGGGAATTCCATGGGATGAAGCTATTATTGCTGGTGAGCTTTTAGGAATTAAAACAACTTTGAATGAATTTGTTGCTTATCCAGGATTGGCTGCGTTAGATAATGGAGAGCTCTCAGATAAATCTAAACTAATAACATTCTACGGCTTGTGTGGATTTGCAAATCTCTCATCTGTTGGTATTTTAATTTCAGGTATTACCGCAATGGCTCCTGAAAGAAAAGATGATTTAATAAATGTTTCATTCAAGGCCTTGATTGGTGCAACTCTTGCCTCTTGTATGACAGGGCTGATTGTCGGTATATTTATCTAATTATTTATAACAATAAATAAATTCAAGTAAGAAGCAAAAAATAACCAAACTATATATGGTAGATATAAGATGGCAGATAATTTATCTTTCTTAACAAGTGTAAGAATTATTTTTATATTTAAAAATATTAACAACCATGTATCTAATAAAGCAACAAAGGGCAAATAGTAAAAGAAAAATAACCACGACCATAAAGTATTGAAGAATAGCTGAATAAAAAATAATCTAGCAACCGAATCAAAAGCTCTATACGCTGATATAGACATTAATAAGTATAAAACAGGCCAGACAATTCCAAATACATAGCCTGGTGGATTTAGATCAGACTTTATAAGATTTTGATACCATGCGTCATCCGCAGTGTTAGTGGAAGACAAGCCTCCAAGAACTAAAGCAAGTATTACAAATACATAAACACTTAATTTTTTATTAAACAAATTATCGGCTTCTAAAGAATCTACTAATTGTTTTAGAAATCCCACCAAAAAGATTTGAGCCTTTTGGTTTTGCTTCTATAAAAATATAGAAACCTACAAAGACTAAAGAAATTATAAATACCCAAACTGCGTCATATTCACCCATTTTATGTTTTCTCCACTATTATTGAACAAACTGAATATCCAGCTCCAAAAGAGCAAATAATTCCTTTTTCGCCTGGTTCAAGGTCATTATTAAGATTAAAAGCAAACATGGATCCAGCACTGGCTAAGTTTCCAAATTTTTCAATAGGGAGGGGCGCTAGGCTTGTATCGAAATCATCTGATCCTATTATTTTAGAAACTATCAAATTTATCATTCGTGCATTTGCTTGATGCAACCAAAATTTTGATATTTCTTCAACTTTAATATCATTTTTTTCAAGTTGTGTAGAGACAAATTTAGCGACTAATGGGCAAACTTCTTTAAAGACGCTGCTTCCATTTTGGTTGAATATCAAATCATCAGATGTCTTATGATCAGAGGCAGTTCTTGCTAAATAACTCCAATCACTTCTTATATTGTTTGAAAACTGAGTCATTAATTTTCTGTCTATTATTTTAAAACTTTTATCTGAAGTGCTATTTTTCTTTATAATTGAAGCCACACATCCATCACCAAAAATAAAGTGAATGTCTCTTTTACCAAAATTCACTGCCGGTGTTGAAATTTCAGGATTTACAACGAGAATAGTTTCTGCCAATCCTGAAGCAATATCGCTGAATGCATTATTAATCGCAAAGGTTGTAGAAGAACATCCGACTAGCATGTCATAGGCGTATCCATCTATTCCAAGTTCATTTTGAATCTCAATTGCTACTGCTGGATAATACCTAGCATTATGTGATGTACCCAAAATAACAGCATCAATATCATCTGGCGTAACCTTGGCTTGTGCCATAGCTTTTTTTGCAGCTTCAATACCTGCAACTGCATGAATTGATAACCTTGATTCATCTTCATGTTTTAAAGAAGGCATCATTCTGTCTACATCAAGAATATTTTTTTTATCAACAACATGTCGAGTTTTTATTCCTGAGGCCTTTTCTATGAATTCTACAGATGAATGATCTAATTTATTTAATGTGCCGTTTGAAATCGAATCTTTATTTACTTCATTAAAATTATCAACATACTTATTGAAAGAAATTACAATCTCATCATTTGTTATGACATCATTTGGATACCAAATCCCCGTGCCGGCAATATGTATTTCTTCCATTATTATTTCAATAATTTTATTATAAGTTTATTATAAATTATGAATTCAAGCTTATCTATTGATAATAATTATATATACGAAAATTTAACAGAATCTACAAATCCAAAAGGAATAGTGCATATTTGCCATGGAATGGCAGAACATATAAGACGATATAAGTGGCTGATAGACAAACTAAATAATGATGGATTTCATGTGATCTCAATTGATCATAGGGGTCATGGGAATAGAATTGATAATAACCTTATGGGTTTTTTTGATGATAACGATGGATGGAATCTCGTTGCAGAGGACTTGATAGGTTTATTAGATAAATCCAATAAAAAATTTCCTGGTCTTAATCAATATGTGCTGTCACACAGTATGGGTTCTTGGATTGCTTTAGCAGCAATGCAAAAGGGCATGAGTATAAATGGGTTGATCATATCTGGATCAAGTAAACCCTCAAAAACTATTTTGGTAATTCAAAAATTTTTAGTAAAAATACAAATTTTTCTTTTTGGTAAAAAATCCGTAAGTTTGTTTCTTGATAAAATTACTCTTGGGCCTTATAACAATGCTTTTAAACCAAACAGAACTTTAAAGGATTGGATTTCATCAGATAATGACAATGTCGATGATTATATTAGTGATCCATTATGTGGCTTTCCAGTAACAAATGGATTATGGAATGATCTTGCGATGGGGCTCCTTGAGGTTTTTGATAAGAATAAATATCCCAAATTAAATAATTTAACACCAATATTTATAATTTCTGGGTCTGAAGATCCCGTTGGAGAAAATGGGAAAGGTGTTATGCGCTTATATGATTTTCTATCTAAGATATATTCAAATACTGTTATTGAAATTGTAAAAAACGCAAGACACGAAGTATTTAGTGAAACTTCAAAAGAAAACTCATACAATAATCTTATTAAATTTATTGATTCCAAATGAAAGCCTTATTACTTTTTATTTTATTGATTTCTTCTAATATTTTTTCCAATGATACAGTTAGAGTCGATCTTGAATTTGAGTCAGAGTCTAGGCATTATTTAATTTATGAACCTCCTAGTAAAACTAAGGCTACTAAAATTGTGATTGGTTTGCATGGGTATACTGGGTCTGCTTCTGGCTTTGAGAAAGAGACAACAGGCGGCTTTAATCAAAGTGCCGATAAGTATAATTTTATTGCTGTTTACCCTCAAGGATCATATTTTTATGAAAACAAACCATTTGGAAGATTTCTTAATAATACATATGTTTCTTCATGGAATGATTTAACTGGCTCAAGAACGAAGACTCCAAATGGTGAAACATGTGCAATAGACGCGACACCATATCCTAAATTTGCTAACTGTACTGGGAAAGAATCAGGAAGATGTGCATGGGCAAGCTGCGGTAATGATATAGGGTTTATAAAAAAAGTTATTGATAGAGTAAAAGACAATTTCAATATCGATGAGATTTATATTGTCGGCATGAGCAATGGTGGAATGATGGCCCATGCTCTAGCTTGTGAATTTCCAGATTTACTAACTGGTGTTGTAAATATAGTTGGTTCTCCAGCACTTGATTTAGGATGTAAACCTAAAAAACCAATAAACTATATCATTTATGGAGGTCTAAAAGATGATACTGTTCCTCCGGTAGATGTTGTTTCATGGGATAAGTATTACTACACACCAATAGAGACTGTAACTGATAATTGGTCTAAATCATTTAACTGCAAAGACCAAAAAACTACTACTTATAATCAGTATGATGAAATTCACGAAAAGATATATTTTAATTGTGATAATGGAGTTGAAATTATAAATTTATTAAATATAGACAAAGGTCATACTTGGCCTGGAATTAATAATCCAAATGCGGGTTACTGCACTTCATCCACTCAAACTGACATCACTATAGGTAAATGTAAATCTAATACCAATGAATGGGGTAATGATTTTTTACTAAATAAGCTATTTAAATCCTAATAAATATAAGCTTTCAGCTTGAAATGAAAGTTAAATGTATTATTATTGAAGATAGCTATTATTTAATAATTCAGGGGAGAATTTATGCCAGCCTTAAAACTAAAGCCTTTATTTGAAAAAAAGGCCGATCCAGTAACCGAAATACTTAGAGATGTTTTTAAAGATAATAACTACGCTTTATCTTTTTTAGGAGCTCTATCTATAGGAATTGGAGTATCACAATCTAATAACATCCAAGCTCAGGATGATGTTGAAGAAATAATTGTTACTGCCTCCAAGAAAGAGCAAAATATTCAAGATGTTGCTATGAGTGTTCAAGCCATCTCATCTGCTGAATTAGAACGAAAAAATATTAAAAGCCTAGAAGATATTGCCAACCTTTCCCCAGCAGTAACTTTTAATAACGTAGGTCCAGGCAAATCAAATTTTTATATTAGAGGCATATCTGATGGCTCTATTATGAATAGTTATGCTGGTACAGAATCTACAACTGCATTATATCTAGATGAACAACCCCTAACAGCTCAATCTTTAACTCCAGATCTTCATGTCTATGATATAGAAAGAGTTGAGGTATTAATGGGACCACAGGGAACTTTATATGGATCAAGCTCAACATCTGGAAATATTAAAATTATTACAAAGAAACCAGATACATCATCTATTGATTATGGTTTTGATGTTGAATATGGCTCTATAGCAGATGGCTCAAAAGATAATTCATTAGAAGCTTTTGTTAATTTACCAATTGGTTCAAATATGGCCGCAAGATTAAGTGCTTATGATGTTCAAGATGGTGGTTGGATAGATAACCTACCTGCAAGTTTTACTTATCAAAATGGCGGTATTAATTACACAATTGATAACACCACAGCTCCTTATGATTTAGCCGAAAAAAATTATAATGATAATTCTAAAGAGGGGAGTAGATTAAGATTGACTGGTGAATTTGATAACTTCAATCTTGATTTGTCATTTTTACAACAAGATCAAGTTTATAACGGGTCTTATGAATCTGATCCATTGAATGACCTTCAAACTGCGAGGCTTCCTGACAGATCGAATACAAGATTTGCACCTGAAATATATAAAGATAGCTTTGATCAGATGTCTATCAGTTTAAGTGGAACTATTGGTGATGATATTGATGTTGTTCTTACCTCATCTATCTTTGAAAGGGATACTGAATATACATATGACTATGCTAGTTATGTGGAATATTACTCTTATGCAGCGTATTCATATTATGTATGTAACTACTATGAATATTATGGTTACTATTATATTGATATAAACGACTGTAGGGATCCGAGAATGACATATGCACAATCAAATGATATAGAAAGAAACTCAACAGAAATTAGAGTATCTTCAAATAATGATTCTGGTTTTAATTGGGTTCTAGGAGCTTTTCAAGAAACTAACGAAAAAACTACAGATGTTGACTATCTCCAGCCTGGAGGTTCTTATTTCACAAGTGGGCTATCCGGAACATGGTGGGAAGCAGACCTTGATAGAAAAGGCGAAATACAAGCAATATTTGGGGAAGCATATATAGATATTAATGATAAAACTCAGTTGACTGTAGGGTTTAGAAATTATGACCAAGATATGGATCTTACGGCCAGCAATGGTTACTATGGTGATTATCTCTTTGGCATATCAAATCAGAACTTTAAATCTTCAGAATCTGGAACAATTCCTAAATTAAATATAAAACATAATATTTCTGATGACTTAATGGTATATGGAACGTACTCTGAAGGCTTCAGGCCATCTGGTGTAAATAGATTAAGGCCAACTGATCCAGCACCTAAAACATATGATGCTGACTATTTAGAAAGTCTTGAGCTTGGTTTTAAATCTACTTTAGGTGATGGAAAGGTTGTTATGAATGGTGCGATTTATTCAATGGATTGGAAAGACTATCAGACAACAACTTATGATCTTAGTTTAGTTGCGGTAGCTTTTGTTGATAATGTCGGTAATGCAGAGGTTACAGGTGTTGAATTAAACATACTTTATGCAATCAATGATACAACTAGTTTAACTTATTATTATAACGGAGTTGATTCAACTCTTTCTGAGGACTATTTCCAGAATGGAGTGCTCTATGCAACGTCTGGTAACAGGCTATCATATATGCCTGAAAACTCATCTTATGTTTCCCTTGATAAGGATTATACGTTGATGGGTAATTCCGCTTATATGAATCTTGATTATTCTTATACTGGAAGTAGATATAATTCTTATGAAAATGGAGCAATTCAGCTTCCATCATATGGTTTAGCAAATTTCAGGACTGGAGTTGATTTTGAAAACACATCCCTTGAGTTTTATATTAATAACATTCTTGATAAGGATGCATATCTTTCAAGATATAACGATTTTGAAGGAGTTGGAAGCTCAGGATACAACGGTTTTGGTATAAGAAGAACTGGAAGTAAGCCAAGAGTTATTGGCGTTAGATTTAGATATAGATATTAGTTTTTAAAAATATTTAAAAATACTTTTTCTAACTGTTCTGGATCTTCAAAGTATGGAAAATGTCCAGTTTCCTCTAGCATAAATACATCTTTATCTAGATCAGCATTCTTTAATATTTCATTTTCAGGGTTATATCTGGCAAGCTTATCTTTATCACAAAAAATATATTTGATATTTTTTAGTTTGCCAATTTGTTCTTCTTTTAACCTAAAATTAGTACATGAATTTAAATCAATAGAGCTTATCTCTTTCTCAGTTTGATTGAATAATCTTTTTAGCGGATATAATTTTATTTCTCTCTCAGGATCAGCTTCAACAGTTTTTGTTCCATATGGTGATTTAATTTCACCTTTTGATCTCCCATAAAAACCAGAACCTTTAACTCCAAAACCAGTTGTTTTAATTTCTGTTTTTGGCATTTTGTAGACTCCATATTTAGTCAAAAACTCAACAGCTTGATCTAAGTTACCCTTCGCATGATCTAGTAATATATCTCCAACAGTAAAGGGGTAAGCTACATTTAAACAGATCGTCATTTCATTAGAGTATTTTGTTGAAAGATCTAAGGCAATTAATGCACCCCAACTATGACCTGCAAGGGTGAGATCTTTTAAGTTTAATTCGTTGAGCAAATCAATACAAAAATCTGTATGACTTTCAACGTCTGTAAAAAGAGGCCCTGTTGTATAACCATGTCCAGGAAGATCAAAAGCAATTACGTTATATGTTTTTTTAATTTCATCTAACTTAAACATTGAGAGAGTTCTGTGATCCATTCCTGCACCTGGAATAAGAACAATATTCTTTTTTGTAGGATCAATCTCAGTCTGAGAATAAACGTGCGCTTTATGTGCTTTTAATTGAATAAACATTTTTTAGAATTGAATAAATAAGAAGTAAATATATAAATAACAAGGGAATTGAAAAAATTACCATTATCCATTTAAAGGAATCAACACCATTTAAGTACATCAAAAGAGTGGGCTGAATAACCAATAAAATAGCAAATAATACACGCAAAGATTTTGAGCTTTTCATATTTGAGTTTTTCATTGATGCCGATGCTAACACATAACTTGCTGAGTCATAAGTTGTGCATAGAAAAATTATTAATATCAATGAAAAGCCTATTAATAAAACATAGCTATAATTCAAAGAAGATATTGTTTGAACTACTAATTCTTCTCTTGTCATTAAATTATTTTCAATTATATTTGGCCCATTAATTGCCCCAGATTCAAATATAGAAATAGATAGATTAGATAAAACCATCATGCTAAACATGCACCCAAAGCTTCCTACAAGTATTGTCCCAAAAATTATTTGCCTTAAACTTTTATTATTTGAAATATTAACAATAAAAGTACCAATCATAGGGGCAAGCGCAAACCACCATGCTAAATAAAATACTGACCAGTCAATGCTAATTTCTGTACCCGTTGCTAGACTCATTTCAATATAATTTTGTATCAGAAATGAAAATGACTCCACTGAGTTGCTTACAATGTATTGAGAAGGACCGACTATTATGACTATGATTAAAAATGAGATAACTAAAAATATATTAATATTACTTAGTCTTCTGATTCCATTCTGAACGCCAACATATGCACTTGTCATAAAAACAAATGAGCACATAAGTATAGTGAAGACGTCTAATCCAACGGTTCTTTCTATTTCAAAAATTTCAGATATTACTGATGATATTAATGGAAATGAAAGACCTAGCCCAACACCAGCACCACAGATGATCGCACCAATATATAAAACATCTAATATAAATTTATAAAGATAATTTTGAGCACCTAATATTCCTGAAAATGATAAGTTTGAATTAGGCCTTAATGTCAAAGCAATGCCAAATGCAACAACAGGCAAACAATATATTGACCAAGCAGAAAAGCCCCAATGATATAAAGGATATGCACGCGAATATAGAAGAACATCTTTATTAGTTAAAGATGGGTCATCTTTTAAAATATTATAGTACTCCATCCACTCCACTGTTGACCAATAGAGAAGTGTCGCTCCAATACCAGCTGCAAATAACATACAACTCCATGAAAGCATTGAGTATGTTGGTTTATTAGCGAGTTGAACTTTAAATGTTCCAAATTTAGAAAAACCTAAAATTAATAAAAAGATTAATAATCCAAAGCTTCCGTACATAAAAACACTTTCAAACATATTAGATAGATAACCGTATACATCTGAAAGAATTTTAGATGTATTTTCAGGGTCAATTAATACGAATATTGATAACACCACTGATAATAAAATAGTTATACTGATAACCGATTTATTCCAATTAGGGTTGATATTTTTTAACATATGTCAGATTCAAAAAACACACAATCTGCATTCGAGAATGCACTTAAACTGCTAAAAGATAATAATCTAAATGAAGCTATTGAACAACTAAATGAAATATTAAAAATTTTTCCTGGCCATATTGAATCACTCGATTTGTTAGGCTCAATATATATAAAACTTAACAAACCAGACGAAGCACTAATTGTTATCAACAAGTCGATCGACTTATCCAAAGATATAAAAAAATATCTTGAAATGAAGTATAAGTTATTAACTTTCAAGGGAGATACAAAAAATGCCTTTATGTGCCTTCAATTACTTCATAAAAAATACCCTTCTGTAAACACTGCAAGAGAAATTTCAAATCATTACCTTGATTTGGATGATCAGGAAAAGGCTGATCGTGCAATTCAAGACTTTTTAGAATCTGATAAAACTTACTCAGAGCTTTATAAAGGCATTAGGCATGCTAAGGCTGGTAGAAATGTAGAGGCTGAAAAAGCATATAAAAAGATTCTAAAAAAAGATAAAAATAATGTTGATGCTTTGAGATTGCTTGGTCTATTAGCAACGCAGAGTAAAAAATACTTAGTAGCAGAAAAACTATTTATAAGAGCTATTCATATAAATCCCTACTTCAAACTCTTATGGGATAATCTCGCTAAATGCTTCAGACTTCAAAATAAATTAACAGAAGCAAAGAAGGCATTTACCAATTTATTAAAACTAGATCCTAATAACTTTGAAGCAATAGGAGCATCAGCAACAATGTCGATAAGATTAGGCCAATATAAAGATGGTATCAATTTATACAAACAACTTTTAAAAGTTAATGATAATAATCCAAGAGTCTATCTAAGCATGGGCCATGCATATAAAACGCTAGGTGAAAGATCAAATAGTGAAAATGCATATCACAAAGCTATAGAACAATTTCCTTTATGTGGAGAGGGCTATTGGAGTTTAGCAAATCTCAAGACTTATAAATTTTCAAATGATGAGATTCATTCTATGGAGAATTCATTAAAGCAGGAAATGCATGAAGTTGAAAAGATTCAAATGTTGTTTGCTTTAGGAAAAGCTTATGAGTCAAATAAAGATTTTAAAAAATCATTTGCGTCATATAAGGAGGGTAACTGGCTGCAAAGAAAAACAGTTGAATATAATGCACAAGATAATTCTGATTCTGTCGATAAGATAATTGATTTTTTTGATAAAAACAAAGAGAACTTAAATTTTGAATCAGGATTTAAGTCTAATGAACCTATTTTTGTATTAGGACTACCTAGAGCTGGATCTACATTGTTAGAACAAATATTAGCGTCTCATTCAAAAATAGAGGGAACACAAGAACTGGGAAATATCATGACAATTGGAAGAAGGATAAGAACTTCTAATAATTCTGAAGATTATTTAAATAATCTTTTAAGTTTAGACAACAAGTCTATCAAGTTTCATGGAAAGAGCTATATTGATGAAACACAATGGGCAAGAGAGGAACAAGGATTCTTCATTGATAAAATGCCTAATAATTTTCCACATATTGGACTTATAAAAATGATTTTACCTAATGCAAAAATAATTGATGCTCGAAGAAATCCAATGGATGGTTGCTTTAGCTGTTTTAAACAATACTTTGCAAAAGGACAGCACTTTACATATGACCTCGATGATATTGCTAGATATTACAAAGATTATGAAAAAATAATGGAATTTTGGAATTCTTATTTTCCTGGATCAATTCATACTGTTTTATATGAAGATGTTATCCAAGATTCAGAAAATCAAGTAAGAAAAATGATAGATTTCCTAGATCTTAATTTTGAAGATGAGTGTTTAAGTTTTTATAAATCTTCAAGACCAGTAAAAACAGCAAGTTCCGAACAGGTAAGACAACCAATATATAAATCAGCTATGAATTATTGGAAAAATTTTGAATCCGATTTAACAGAATTAGTTAATCATTTTCCTGAATATGAATAATAAATATAACTATCCAGAACTGGAAAGAGTAGATACTGAAATTGGAAGATATTATAAAGATTCTAATCAAAATCTAGTTCCAAGTGTAACTACAGTTCTTTCAAATACTTCTGACAAATCGAATGGTATTAATGAATGGAGGCGAAGAGTTGGCGATGAAGAGGCTGACAGAGTAATAAAACAAAGTACTGATATAGGAACCTCTGTTCATTTAGCAATCGAAAATTACCTAAATAAAGATGAATGGGATAAATTTGGATCATCTTTTGAAGAAAAGATGTCTGAAAAAATTACTAACAGATTTGTATCTGATGGTTTAAATAAAATAACAGAGGTATGGGGGTTAGAAGTAGGCTTGATACTCGATAATTTGTTTGCAGGTACTGCAGACTGTGTTGGGACATACGACGGAATTCCATCTCTTATAGATTTCAAAACTGCAAAAAAAATAAAAAAGAGAGAATGGATTGGAGATTACTTTCTCCAAGGTTGTGCATATGCCAATGCACATAACGTTATGTTTAATTCAAATATAAAACAGATAGTTATTTTAATGGTAGATAGAGATTTAATTTTTAGAGAATTTATTATTCAAGAAAATGAGTTTAAGCATTTAACAGAT